>PJUE01000027.1_pt1 | contig 266938 bp, 257 predicted proteins | sample 1512171 | NCBI WGS metagenome assembly PJUE01 (sample SAMN08177674, study PRJNA422409) | Feces metagenome, whole genome shotgun sequencing project. | isolation source: Chicken feces (3) enriched on wood chips: alkali lignin treatment | host: Gallus gallus | place: USA: Madison | collected 2015-01-15
CTTACCTTCTGGGCATTACTATAACCCATAGCAAGGATGCCCACGCTGATGAAGAGTCGTTTCATTGGTTTAATTTTTTCGTTGTCAAATTAATAATATTTTAACAGTTTTTAAAATAAATTTATATGTTTTTTATTATGTTAAATTGATTCCCGCCATCATCCGATAAAATAACAGGGCTTCTGTTCAATTTTTTACCTGCAGCAGACAGGGTGCAATATTAACCTCATAATGCGTCAGAACTTGGCGTATTATATTTTTATTTCATTTTATTTCAAAAACATATGGAGTAGTAGATAATACCATTATCGAACAAGCATCGAACAATGGATATGCAACGGATATAGAAAGGTTATAGAACTATCGAACAACAGATATACAAGGGATATACAACCAACTATATTATGTTAAATCAATTTTATCTGAAAAAGCACTTTTAAGCTGAATGAAAATCTGCCAAATCCGCCAGGAAAAATCAAAAAACCGGTTTATTCTGATCAGATTCAAAGCAATTATATCTCACATTCACAAATGTTTCTAAATAATTTTTCCTATTCTGTTAAAAATATGTATTTTCGCAGACTGATTATAAACACATAATATAAAATGGCAATTTTAGGCGAAATTAGAAAAAGATCATGGCTGTTAATAGCAGTTATTGCATTGGGTCTTTTTGCTTTCTTGGTAAATCCTGATACTATTGACAAAGTTTTCGGTAAAAATCCGAATATCCTTGGTAAAGTAAACGGAGAAGAAATCACAAGAGATGAGTTCAATGACCAGCTTTTCATTATGCAGCAGCAGGCTCAGCAACAGGGACAGCAGACCAAAGGGCTCGAGGAGCAGGCTTGGCAGATCCTTGTGCAGTCTAAACTGATCAAGCAGCAATTCGAAAAAATGGGACTGGAGCTCACAGATGAGGTATTCTGGAGCCAGTTGCAATACGATCCTATTTTTGCTCAGAACCAGCAGTATTTTGATGAGAAAGGGAACTTCAAACTTAAAGATATCAAATCTGAAATAGAGAAATCTCAGGCGATGAATCCTGAAAATTACTCTTTCTGGCTGAAAAATAAAAAAGCCATCGAGTACAGAATGATGGCAAGAATGCTGTTCGGGAATATCACGTCCGGAATCACCACCAGCAAAAAAGAAGCTGAGCTGATGATGAAGTTCCGTGATGATATGGCTAACATCGATTTTGTGAAGGTAGACTACCTGGAATTCTCGAAAAAGAATGACGTGAAAGTTACCACACAGGATCTTGCTGATTATATCAAACAACATCCGACAAGATTCAAAGCTACAGCCAGCAGAAATATTGCTTATGCTTATTTCCCTGCAGCACCAAGTCCTGAGGATGATGCCGCTACACTTAATGAGCTGAATAAATTATATCTGAAAGGAACTGATGCTTCCAACGGCACGGAAAACTTCCAGAATACCAAAAACGATTCTATGTTCGTGGAGCTGAACTCTGATGTTCCGTTCATTCCTCAGTATGTAAGCCCAACACAATTGCCGGGAGAGCTTAGAGATAAAATTGCTTCAGCATCTATAGGTCAGATTTTTGGACCATACAAGGAACAGAACCTCTATGTAGTTTCAAAATTATTAGACAAAAAAACGTCTGACTCTACATTGTCAAAACATATTCTGATTGCTTACAAAGGCGCAGAGCGTTCTACAGCAACCAGAACTAAAGAAGCCGCTAAAAAAACGGCAGATAGTCTATTGGCTGTAATCAAAGCAGATCCATCAAAATTTGCAGATGGTCTGAAGTTGTCTGATGAGCCAAACGCCGTTGAAAGAAATGGGAGTGTAGGCTGGACAACACCCGAAAGTCAGTTTGCGCCGGGTTATTTAAGCTTTTTGGCTAATAACGCAAAAGGGTCTACCGGATTACAGGAAACAGCTTTTGGTTATCATATTATCAATGTAGAAGATAAGAAATCTGGTGCAATGACTTACAAGATCGCTCACCTTGCGAAAAATGTAAAAGCATCTGACAAAACAGAAAATCAGGTATTGACAAAAGCTACAAGATTTATCCAGCAGACGGAAGGAAAAAGCTTCAACCAGTTCAAAAATTTGGCTGAGAAGAATAAATACAGATTCGACAATCCGAAAACTGTAGGGCGTTTCCAGGGAATGCTTCCAGGTCTTAACACAGATAAAGATTCGGACATCATCTCTTGGGCTTTTGACAAGAAAAGAAATGTAGGAGACACAGATATTTTCACAGTAGAGGGAACCGGAGACAGAATTGTGGCTTACGTGGTTGGAAAACAGGATGAAGGTCTTTCAGATCCGGAAACCGTGAGAGATCAGATAGAGCCTGTGGTTAAAAATAAATTGCTTGCTAAAAAAATTATCGAAAAAATCAATGCCGGAAAATATACATCACTTGACCAGGCAGCAAAAGCTTTCGGAACTGTAAAAGGAAACGCAAGTGTAAACCTGTTCAATCCCAATGTAAACGGAGCCATGGAGCCTAGAGTTGCAGGAGCAGCATTCGGAGCTCAGGCTAATAAATTGTCTAATCCTGTGGAAGGAATGACTGGAGTTTATCTGGTAGTTAAAAAATCGGTTTCTACCAACAAACTGCCTGGAGATATCAAACAAATTACGGAATCTATGACCCAGCAGAATTCCCAGCAGTTTACAGGTGCATTCCTGAAAAGCCTGCAGGACAATGCCAAAATTAAAGACTTCAGAATTGAAGTTTGGGATAAGTCTCCACAGCAATAATTCGGCAGAATATCAAAATAAACAAAAGCGGCATAATTGTCGCTTTTGTTGTTTTTAATTTTTATCGATTATAAATCCAATATTCATATATTTGCTAACCAGTAAAAAACAACAAACGTGAAGTTAAGTAAGGAATTAAAAGCAGGGCTGATCGCAATTTTTGCCATTATAAGTTTCGTTATACTTTATCAGTTTATGAAAGGGAAAAATCTCTTTACGACAGATAATATTTTCTATGCCAAGTATGACAATGTAGAAGGTCTTGCAGTATCCAATCCTGTATCCATCAACGGTCTGAAAGTGGGACAGGTGGATGAGATAAAACCAATAACAAGAGGCGGAAAACTACACTTCGTAGTGAAGCTGACTATCGATAACACTTTTGAATTTTCCAGAAACTCTACCGTAGAAATCTTCGAACCGGGACTGATGTCCGGGAAAGAAATGAGAATCAACCTGTTCTATGGCGGAGAATCGGCTAAAGATGGAGATACACTCAAGGGAAACTATCAGTTATCTATGCTCAACTCTCTGTCATCCCAGGTAAAGCCTGTAAAAGACCAATTGTCCGGAGTTTTATTAAAGCTGGACTCTACATTGGCAAGCACCAATAAAATTGTAGATGAGCAGAACAGGAGGGAAATCAAATTGCTACTTGCCAACCTGAACCAGACTGTAGCTGCATTCAAAGGCACGGCAGAGCAAACCAACAGGATCCTTTCCAGTAACGAAAACGGCTTGCATAACGTTATTGATAACGCCAACAAAACACTTCTTACCACCAATGCTGCTGTGGAAAAATACGGCAGAGTGGCAGAAAGAGTGGACGTTGATAAGCTCAATGTGACTATTGATGAATTCAGCAAAACAGCAGGCAAGCTCAATAATGTTATTTCCGGCATACAAAACGGACAGGGTTCTCTTGGAAAATTGACCAAGGATGATGAACTTTACAATAACCTCACGAAAACTTCCGATAATCTTAATAAACTGGTGGAAGATCTGAAGGCCAATCCGAAACGCTATGTGAATTTCTCAGTTTTTGGCAAGAATAATAAAGACTAATCTATGCAATATATTGACAATGTGATCTTTCTGATTCTCCTCATTGCAGGCTTTGGACTATTTGCAAAAAGCCTCAGGCAACTGTATCGCAATATTAAACTCGGCAGAGCGATAGACCGTACCGACAGAAAAGCTGAACGATGGGCCATTATGACCAGAGTAGCACTTGGACAGAGCAAAATGGTAAAACGCCCAATTGCTGGAATTTTGCACATTTTTGTTTATGTCGGATTTGTCATTATCAATATAGAACTTTTAGAAATTATTATTGACGGAATCTTCGGAACGCACCGGTTTTTACAAAGTGTTCTAGGGAATTCTTTCTACAGCTTTTTTACAGCGACTCTCGAGGTTTTGGCTGTTTTGGTTGTACTGGCCGTTGTTATCTTTTTTATCAGAAGGAATTTCTATGGCGTGAAAAGACTCACAATGAAAGAACTTTTCGGTTGGCCAAAGAATGATGCCAACTGGATTCTGATCATTGAATTTGCTTTAATGGTCGCTTTCTTTACTATGAATGGAGCGGATTATTATGGTGATGCAAATCGTTTTGGAAGTAACTTTCCAATTTCAAAGCATTTGTTTCCATTCTTCCAAAATTTCAGTTTAGAGACACTTCATATCATCGAAAAATCTGCTTGGTGGTTTCACTTTGTTGGGATTTTATTCTTTATGAATTATCTTTATTATTCAAAGCATCTTCATATCATTCTCGCATTTCCAAACACTTGGTTTGCCAATCTTGAGAAAAAAGGAAAATTCAACAATCTCGATTCTGTAACCAAAGAAATCAAATTGATGATGGATCCAAATGCAGATCCTTACGCAGCTCCTGCAGAAGGCGCAGAAGAAATCCCTTCAAAATTTGGAGCAGAAGATATTTTCGACCTCAATCAGCATCAGCTTCTGAGTGCCTATTCCTGTACAGAATGCGGTCGTTGTACTTCGGTTTGTCCGGCTAATGTCACAGGTAAGAAATTGTCACCAAGATTGATTATGATGAAAACCAGAGATCGCTTGGAAGAAGTTGGTGCGAATATCAATAAAAACAGTGGCAAGTTCGTTGATGATGGAAAAAAATTACTAAACGATTATATTACCAAAGAAGAACTTTGGGCTTGCACCACTTGTAACGCTTGTGTAGAAGCTTGTCCGGTTTTGATAGATCCTTTATCAATTATATTTGAAATGAGAAGGTTTTTGGTAATGGAACAATCTGCGGCACCACAAGAATTAAACTTGATGATGACCAACGTTGAGAATAATGCTGCACCTTGGCAATACAATCAAGCAGATCGTCTGAACTGGGCAAATGATTAACAGAATTAAAATAGAAGGATATAAATCTATCAAAAGTTTAGATTTAGAATTGAAACCAATTAATATTCTAATTGGTTCTAATGGTGTTGGGAAATCTAATTTTCTTTCTTTTTTTAAATTAGTTAATAATATATACGATAAAAGATTACAAAACTTTGTTGCTAAGCAAGGAGGAGCTGATAATCTATTACATTTTGGAAATAAAGTTACAGATGCTATCTATGGTAAATTATCATTTATTAAAGAAATAGATTCAGATTTAAACAACGTTTATTACTTCGATTTGTTTTCTGATACTCAAAATAATCTTATCATCGGGAAAGAGGCAAGCGGATTTAAAATTTCTAATTGGCAAGATGATATTACCAATTATTTTTATGCAACTGATATAAAAGAAAGTTTAATAAAAGGATCTTCAACATTCAGAGATAAATTTATTAGTGATTACTTAAGTTCTATGAAAATTTTCCATTTTCATGATACTGCTGAAAATTCTCCACTTAGAAGTTCGTCTCAAATTGATGATAATAGATTTTTAAAAGAGAATGGAAGTAATCTTCCTTCGTTTCTTTATTATCTACAAGAAAAACATACTAAAAGTTTTAATAGGATTGAAAAAACGATAAAATCTATAGCACCCTATTTTGAAAAATTTGAGTTGGCGCCGGATAGGTTAAATGAAAGTATTATTAAACTGGAATGGAGAGAGGTTAATCAATTTGAAAACTACTTTAATGCTTCACACTTATCCGATGGAACTTTGAGATTTATTGCTTTAGCTACATTATTGATGCAACCAGATCTTCCAGAAGTTATTATTATAGATGAACCAGAGTTAGGATTGCACCCTTTTGCAATTAATAAGTTAGCTGCATTGATTAGAAAAGCATCTACAAAATCTCAAGTTATTATTTCAACTCAATCTGTTAATTTAGTGGATAATTTTGAAACTGATGAAATTATAACGGTTGATAGAGAAGATAATGCATCAGTTTTTAATCGTTTAGAGTCACAAAATTTGAACAGTTGGCTTTCTGATTATACAATTGGTGATTTATGGCAAAAAAATGTTATTAAAGGGCAGCCATGAAAAGATTAATAATCATTGTTGAAGGGCAAACTGAAAAAGAGTTTGTAGAAAAATCTTTAAGAACTTTTCTTATTTCTCATGGGGTCTTTGATGTTTCAGCAATAATGATCCAAACAAGTAAAGGTCATAAAGGCGGCTTTGTAAATTATGACCATTTAAAAAATGATATTCATAATATTTTAAAAACAGAAATAAATGTAGTTGTCTCAACCTTTATTGACTTTTTTAAAATTCCAACAAGTTTTCCAAAGTATAAAGAGGCATTAGAAAAAAATCAAATTGATTCTAAAATCGAAACCCTGTTAGAAGGGATTTCTGAAAATATCAATGATAAGCGGTTTGTTCCTTATATTCAGAAACACGAATTTGAATCATTGCTATTTAGTTCAGAAGAAGGATTTAATGAATGGTTTGATGATAATTGGATAATTGAACAATTAACAAAAATCATTCAAGAATTTGAAAATCCAGAAGATATAAATACAGGAATTGAGACAGCGCCTTCTAAACGAATTATTAAAATCTTAGAGGCTAAAAATCAAAAATATGATAAGATTGCGGAAGGAAATCTTATTGCAGAAGAAATTGGTTTTGAAAAGATATTAGAAAAATGTCCAAGATTTAAAAATTGGATAAATCTATTGATAAATAAATTAAAGGAAAATAATTCATAATATGGATTTCAATATAAAAACTATGGCGGAATACGCAATGGAAGGCAAAGCTCCAGAAGTTCTCTTTTGGGTTGGATGCGCTGGAAGTTTCGATGATCGCGCAAAAAAAATAACCAAAGCATTCTGCAAAATTTTAAATAAAATCGGGGTAGAATTTGCCGTGCTTGGTCAGGAAGAATCTTGCACAGGCGATCCCGCAAAACGTACCGGAAACGAATTTGTTTTCCAAATGATGGCTCTGACAAACATAGAAGTTCTGAATGCTTACGAAGTCAAAAAAATAGTAACAGCTTGTCCGCATTGTTTCAATACTTTGAAGAACGAATACCCAAGCCTTGGTGGGAATTATGAAGTTTTGCACCACACGCAATTCCTCAAAAACCTAATGAATGAGGGAAGATTGAAAATCGAAGGTGGAAGTTTCAAAGGAAAAAAAATCACATTCCACGATCCTTGTTACCTTGGCAGAGCCAATGACGAATATGAAGCGCCAAGAATGCTTTTGGAAAAACTGGATGCAGAACTGGTGGAAATGAAACGTTGCAAAACCAACGGATTATGTTGTGGAGCTGGTGGCGCACAGATGTTTAAAGAACCTGAGAAAGGAAACAAAGACATCAACGTAGAACGTACAGAAGAAGCACTTTCTACTCAACCAAAAATCATTGCTACAGGTTGCCCGTTCTGCAACACGATGATGACGGATGGCGTCAAACATTTCAATAAAAATACTGAAGTTGAAGTCAAAGATATTGTGGAGCTTTTGGCAGAAGCGGAAGATTTGTAATTTAAAATATTTAACTTTACTAAAATTTTAAAAATGAAAATTGGAGATAAAGTTAAAGTAGATCCAAAATTTACAGGTTTAGATTCTTGGGTTGAGGGAACAGTGATTGATATTGAAAAAAATCCTTTCAAAGGAATTGTAATTGCTATAAAAGATGCTTTGGGAAGAATTTTTTTTGGAGAAGAAAAGTTTTTCAAGCCAATTTAATGAATTATGTACGCAATCAGTTTCGATATGGTAATTGGAGATTTGAAAGAAAATTTCGGAGATCCATACAATAACGCCTATTATGAAATAAGTAAAGTCTTACGAAAATTTGAATTTTACAATACACAAGGAAGCGTTTATCTTTCTACTAAAAATGATTTAACCAACCTTTTCCGTGCAATGAATGCTTTGAAAAGTATCGATTGGTTTCAGAAGTCAGTAAGAGATATTCGAACTTTCAAAGTGGAAGATTGGTCAGATTTTACAGATTTTATGAAAGAATAAAATTTCACAATATAAAAACCCAGATCAATTCTGGGTTTTTCGTTTTTAATAAATTGGATAAAAATCCGTAATTTTATATTTTTAAATTTCCAAATGAAATCACTGACTGTGATTTCATCAATATTAAATATCTTCTTATGAAAATCGAAGAATCCAGCATTGTAGAAACGAACGATTATCGTGTTATCATATATCCAGCTTCCAGACCTTTTACAGCCAAAGAAAGCAAAACTATTGCTGAGAAATTATATGATTTCTTAGGTGGCTGGGCAGCGCATGGAAAACCTTTGTCCTCGTCTTTCAAGATTGAGAAAAATCAATTCATCATCATTTGTGTTGATGAGGAGAAAGAAGTCGCTTCCGGCTGTAGCATTGATGCGTTGGGAAAACTGATGCGAGAATTGGATTCTGAATTCGACCTTGGATTGTTTGACAGGATGAAAGCCAGTTTTGTAGAAAATGGAGAAGTAAAAACTTTGAAACTAGCAGATTTCAAAAACAAAATCCGAAGTGGCGAATTGTCAAAAGACATCGAGGTTTTCGATTTTTCCAAGAATACTTATCTTGATTTTTTAAGCCATTTTTTACAGCCGTTCGCAAGAAGTTGGGCAGCATCAATTTCTTAATTAAATGATTTAAAATTGAATTAAGATTTGAAAATCCTCTTTATTTCTTCCTGGTTTCCGAACAAGCTGGAACCAACCAATGGTAATTTTGTGCAACGCCACGCAGAAGCTGTTGCTACTTTGCACGATGTCGAAATCCTGCACACTATTGGAGATTTTAATCAAAAAAAGACTTATGTTTTTGATGATAAAATAATAAACGGACTCCGGACTCTGATCATTTATTACAAGAATTCCAAAAATCCGGTTCAGAATTTCCTCCGAAGAATGAAAGCCTATAAAATGGGATTTGCAAAAATGCAAAAACCAGATGTGATCCATGCCAATGTTCTTCATAATAATATGCTGTTTGCGGTTTATCTCAAAAAGAAATATAAGATTCCGTTTGTTGTTTCGGAACATTGGACTTCTCTGCAGCAGGAAAATCTTACAAAAACATCAGTCAACATCAAAAGGATTGCAAAATACATCGCAAAGCATGCAGATTACATCCTGCCCGTAAGCGAAAATCTGAAAGAAAGTCTGCACACATTAGGCATTAAAACCCCGATGAAAGTGATTTCAAATGTGGTAAATACGGCTGTTTTTGATATTAAGATTACAGAAAAGAAACAGACTACAAAGTTTCTTCACATTTCCAGCCTGATTCCTAGAAAACGACCGGATAAGATCATAGAAACGGTTCATAAGCTAAAAGAGAATGGCTACGATGTGTCTTTGGAAATTGGTGGTGACGGCGATACAGAAACATTGAGACAACTGGTTGAAAAACTTGAAGCTAAAGATTATATCACGGTTTTCGATGAAATCAGTTATTCGGAAGTGGCGGAAAAGATGCAGGATTCGGATTGTTTTATCTTATTCAGTGATAATGAAACGCAGGGCTGCGTGATCCTGGAATCTTACGCTTGCGGAAAACCGGTTATTGCGACTGCAGTTGGCGGCGTGCCGGAATTTATCAAACCCGGATTAGGTGTTCTGATTGAGAAAGCGAATGAACAGGAATTATACAGTTCGATGAAGGATTTTATTGACAATAAAACGAAATTTGAAGAACCGGAAATGCTTAGAAAATTTGTTGTTGATCGTTTTTCTAAAGAAAGCATTGCAGACCAATTCACAAAAATATACGAAGAAGTGGTATGACGAAGCAAGGTTTTCAGATTTCTGTTGCAGAAAATAAAGTGGCTTTCAGAACGTTCTTTGAAAATGATTTTGATTCCGTATTGATTGACAATAATCAATTTGTTATCGCAATAGAAGGTGTTATTCTCAATAAAAAGGAGTTGTTAAAGACTTCAGGTTTCACAGATTTCTGCAATTTATTTCTTGATCTTTATCAGAAAAAAAATATCGATTCTATCAAGGAATTGGATGGGGAATTCCGTGGTTTTGTTTGGGATAAAAGTCAAAAAAGAATTTTTGTCTTTACCAATCCAACATCTACACAGCGTGTTTTTTACATCAGAGAAAATCATCAGATGTTTGTGGATTCGCATTTAGTTCGGCTTTCCAGAACACTAAAGGAACACGATATTTCCGTGAATCCGGATGTTGATAATATCTACAAGTTGCTGACATTCGGGAATATGCTGGAAAATCAAACACCGATTCAAAATGTATTCAAGATTCTTGACGGTCATTACATTGAAATTGATGTTGATAATCAAAACATTACAGAGGAAAAATATTTTGATTTGGATAATGTGGAGTATTATAAAAATTCCAAACAAGAAGCTATCCGGGATTTAGATTCTATTTTTTCTGAAAATATTCTTTGGGAATACGAAAAAGATACAGAGCTTAATTCCAAACATTTAGCGCTGCTAAGCGGTGGACTGGACAGCCGTATGGCTCTACTCTATGCAGAAAAGCTTGGACAAAAGCCGGACGAGGCATTTTGCTTTTCGCAATCCGGATATCTGGATGAGACCATCTCGCGGCAGATTGCGAAAGATTATAATATCAATTATACATTTCAGTCTTTGGATGGCGGAAGCTATTTGAAATATATCGATAAGCTGACAGAACTTTCCGAAGGTTGTGGGCTTTTTACCGGTGGAATTCACGTTCAATATGCTTTTGAGAATTTAAAAAACAAAGACTTCAAAATCGTTCACAGCGGCTCCATTGGAGATGGGATTTTAGGTGGATTCAATACGGTTCCTTACAGAAAAAAACCTGGCGAATTCAAGATAGTCGTCAATCCGAGATTCCTTCCAAAAGTTCAGCAGGATTTTCAAAAAGTTTTGAATCAATATGAATCCGAAGAATTGTTCTATCTCCGGAACGTAGCTTATAACAGAACGGTTCTTGGCGCTCAGGTTATTCAGCAGTATGCTTATCAGACTTCGCCGTTTATGTCCAAAAAAATGCTGGAATTTGCCATCAGTCTTCCGGAAAAATGGAAAATCAATCAACGATTATATATTGAATGGCTTAATCAATGTATGCCTGCTGCCGCAAGCTATGTCTGGGAAAAAACCGGAATGAAACCGGATGCCCATTGGAAAAATACGGTTGGGACAAAAGTCAAGAAACGGTTTTCAAAAATTTGGAACACGAAGATTACGAACCAAAAACATAAATCCAGTATGTATCCTTATGAATTTTATTATTACAATTCTCAGGACGTTCAGGATTATTACCAAGACTATTTCAAAGATAATATCTGGCGGCTGGACAACTATCAGGAACTGAGATCTGATGTCGAATTCCTGTTTTCCCAGAAAGATTTTTATCAGAAAAGCCAGGGAATCAATATTTTGGCTATTTTTAAGTTATTTTTCAATTAGTGGGAAATCTGTCCGATTTTATAAGGAATTTTCTGAAAAACAAAGGCCATTTTGTTTTTGGATCGTTGCTGATTGCCAAGATTTGTGGTTTTATTGGTTCCATCGTTATTATCCGTCTTTTACCGGAGAATGATTTTGGGCTGGTAAGTACAGTAGCAGCATTGTCGGCTGTCTTTCTGGCATTCAGCGGATTCGGGAGCCAGCAGATCCTGCTTAGATATGGATCCATTGCCAAAACCGAAGAAGAGAAAAATAAATTATCTGTCTACCTGCTGAAGCAAGGCTTCAATTACCAGCTTTTACTGAGTATTATATTCCTTATTACATCATTTTTTTATTTAGAAAAATTTGAGCAGATGATTTGGTTATTCGCAGCATTTGCAATTCGGCTTACAGGCTATTTTTTTTATAATCATATTCAGTCCCAGCTGCGGATCACCGGGAATAATAAGGAATTTGCAAGACTCAATAATGTGGTCAATATTTCCGGGCTGATTTTAATTATTTCTCTTACTTACAGTTTCGGAATTACCGGTTATCTGATAGCCATTGCAATGATGCCTTTCATCTCATTATTCTGGTTCAGAAATAGGAATTTTCATCAGCCAGCGGAACTCGGATTTGCTAAAACTGAGCTTTGGAAATACGGTTTCTATACAGCCGGAACTGCCGTTTTATCAGATGCACTATTCTCGCTGGACATCATTCTTACAGGCTATTTTATAAATGAATCTGCTGTTGCCGGTTATAAAACCGCAATTCTGATTCCTTCTAATCTCACATTTATTGCACTGACTTTTATGCAAAGTGACTTTCCGGAATTGGCAAGAAATTATGCGGATAAAAAATTCTTAAAATATTATATTTCAAATTATTATAAGATCTTTATACCACTTTGCCTGATTTTATTCATTGTATTTTTATTTCTTAATGATTTCATTGTCCGATTATTTTTCGGAGAAAAATATGTTGGAATAGAAACATCATTTCTCATCCTTACGTCAGCATTTTTACTCAATATGCTTTTCAGAAATCTCTACGGAAACCTTCTCTCTGCGGTAGGAAAAATGGAATTCAACACTGTTATTTCCGCTCTCGCCCTGGTAATTCTGGCAGGATTATCATTCTTATTAGTACCAAAATTTGGTGTGGAAGGGATGGCTATGGCACAGTCCTTAACATTGTTCACGACAGGAATTTTGCTGATGACCGGATTCTTTTCCTACTACAGGAAATTGTCCTGAAGTATTTTTTATCTTTGCAAAGATGAAACTACGACTTTCCATTATTTTATCGGCAATTATCATTCTGTTTTCCTGCAGGGGAGACGAGGAAGATTTTCAGGTGATCGATCAGGTGCTGAAGATGTATGTCAGGAATGCTGCTAATCAGGATTTGCTCAATAACAGAATTCCCGGCTCTTACACTTCCGTAGCATTGCTGGATCTCCTGGACGAAACTACCGCAGAAAAGCCAGTTTCCGGATATTCTTTGCTCAAAGACGCTGACACGGTCGTCTATATAGATTATCCTGCCGGTGCCGTAAGACAACTGAAAGACTCTGTGAATCCGGAACTTAAAACTTACAGATCAAGATTCATCATCAGATATTCTAAAACTGTGAACTCTGAAACGGAAACTGATGATGACATTATCGAGCTTGAATACAAATGGACACCAACACTTTTCGAATTATCAAAACTTTGGTACGATAACGAGCTCAAATTCACAAAAGTTCCCGGACAGCCGAACATTGTCAGAATCGTGAAATAAATCCTTAAATTTGCAAAAGTTCTGTTGGGTGATGGAAGCTGGATGATGGAAGTTCCGCTAAACCCAACAACAAACAACTATCAACCAACAACCAAACTATGTTACAGGTTAATTTTTTGCGCGAGAACAAAGAGCGCGTTTTGGAAGGCTTGAAGAAAAGAAACTTCAAGGAATTAGACTTGGTCGATGCAGCGGTTAATGCTGACGACGAAAGAAAAAGATTACAGTATGAGCTGGACTCACAACTTTCCGAGATGAACAGAATTTCCAAAGAAATCGGGATTCTGATGAAAGAAGGAAAAAAAGACGAAGCTGAAGCTGCAAAATCCAAAACTTCGCAGTACAAAGAATCGAGCAAAGAATTGCAAAATCAATTGAATGAAGCTGAGAAATCTCTTCTCAATATTTTATATCAAATCCCGAACATTCCGTACGAAAAAGTAGTTGCCGGCGTTTCTGCCGATGACAACGAGATTATTTATGAATCTACAACGGTCGAAGGTTTGGGAGAAGGTGCCATTCCGCATTGGGAATTGGCAAAGAAATACAATTTGATTGATTTTGAATTGGGCGTAAAAATTGCGGGTGCCGGCTTCCCTGTTTATCTTGGGAAAGGCGCACGTTTGCAAAGAGCTCTGGTTCAGTATTTCCTGGACAAAAACACCGAAGCCGGCTATCTGGAAGTGAATCCACCGCACGTGGTGAATGAAGCTTCCGGCTACGGGACGGGACAATTGCCTGATAAAGAAGGACAAATGTACCACGTTGGCGTAGATGATTTGTATCTGATTCCAACAGCTGAAGTTCCTGTGACCAACATCTACAGAGATGTCATCATTGATGAGAAAGATTTGCCTATCAAGAATACAGCTTTTTCACAGTGTTACAGAAGAGAAGCGGGAAGCTACGGTGCGCACGTAAGAGGTTTGAACAGACTTCATCAATTCGAAAAGGTGGAGATTGTGAGAATCGAGAAACCGGAGAATTCTTATGCTGTTTTGGAAGAAATGGTAGAACACATCAAATCGATTCTTGAAGATCTGGAATTGCCGTACAGAATCCTGAGACTTTGCGGAGGAGACACAGGTTTTGCATCAGCAATGACTTACGACTTCGAAGTTTGGAGTGCAGCGCAGGAAAAATGGCTGGAAGTAAGTTCTGTTTCCAATTTCGAAACGTTCCAGGCAACCCGTTTGAAATGCCGTTACAAAGGTGATGGCAAAACGCAATTGGTTCATACGCTGAACGGTTCCGCAATGGCTTTGCCAAGAATTATGGCGGCTTTGTTAGAAAACAACCAAACGCCAGACGGAATCAAATTACCAAAGAAAATCGCAGAATATGCACGGTTTGAATTGATTAATTAATATTCAAATTCTATTATAAAATGAAAGTCGCAAAGTAAAATTTGCGACTTTTTTTGCTATCCTGTAATGCGTGCGCATCCGTCAATCATCCGATGCGCACAGAAGAAGTCTCGCGTGCGCAGGAATCATTAAGTGTCAAAATTGCTGAGCGAAGCGCCTTTGCGAACCTTAAAATATTTTCAAGAATGTCAAAAAAAATTTTGCGAACTTTGCGTTTAAAATAATCATTTCAAATTCAAATAATAATTCCAGATCAACCGGATCTCACCGTAATCAAAATCCGAAGGCAAGACAGATTTCCAGTCATTCACATTCTGCTGAGGATTAGATTTGAATAATTTCTCGAAAGCTTCAATTTTACTTTTCGGATAGATTCTCAGCAAATCATTTTTATCGAGCAAATTCTGTTCTGCATATTTAGACAAATGTCCAAAAATCGTAGAGTTGACCAAACCTCTTTCTTTTGCAATTTCAGAAATTGTTTTCCCATTTTGAAATAATTGATAAGTCAAAACGTGGGTTGGAACTTTTTTGATGGCCATAGAAACTTCAACATCTTTTTCTTTGTCAAATAATGGCGTTTCCAAAAGATAAACCTCTTTCAGATCCTTGAGATAATCTTCAATATCATCCAGCCAGACCCGGAAATCTTCATTAAAAGCTTTCAAACCTTTCACACCTTTGGTCTCAGAATAATAATCTTTCAGAGGCGAAAACACTTTTTCGTTGACGTTGCTGAAAAAGAAATTCACAGCACCTTTTGCCTTGTCTTCAATCTCTTGCCATTCTTCCTCTTTTTGCAAAAATTTCTGAGTTTTCTGAATCAAGATTCTTTCAAACTTCTGGAAAATATTTGTCAGATTCGTGATTTCTGGTTTAAGACCTTGATAAAGCTGATTCATTCGTTCTTTCTCAATGAATTTCGCTGACTTTGCCGAAACGTTGAAGTTCTCCAAAGCCGAAATAAACCATGTACAATCAATCCTTCTGATAACTTTCTGAATGCTGTAATCATATTTTTCAGAATTGATGATTTCCTCGATTTTCGAATTGGCGTGCGTCTCGTCCTGGAACTTTGAAACCCGTTTGTCAGAGAAAATAACTTCAGGCGTAATCTTAGATTTAAGAATAATACCTTCCAAAGTTCGGCAACGTGACAATGCCACATAAACCTGACCCGAGGCGAAACTTTTCCCAGCATCAATAATTAATCGGTCGAATGTCAAACCTTGGCTTTTATGAATCGTAACCGCCCAAGCCAAACGAATCGGAAACTGTTTGAAACTTCCCAAAACTTCTTCCTTGATATTCTTTTCATCATCCAGAGAATATTTTTTCTGCTCCCAGGTTTCTGCTTTCAGCGTGATTTCTTCTTCGCTTCCGTCGAGAATTACCGATATTTCGTCCTCATCCAAATAAGAAATTTGAGCGAGTTTTCCGTTGTAATATTTTTTGTCAGGCGAAGTGTCATTTCGGATAAACATAATCTGTGCACCGACTTTCAGTTCCAGAACTTCATCATTCGGATACTGCGTTTCTTTGAAATCTCCAACAACATCAGCTGTATAAGAATGCACTTTTCCACCGAGTTCCTTTAATTTTTGTTGGTTGATATCATCCGCCATTTTGTTGTGCGAACACAGATACACGTAGGCTTCATCTTTCGGATCGAAGTCTGGCTGATATCTTTCGTTCAACGCTTCGAAATCGATATCTTCGGTGATTCCGTCCCGGATGGCGTTTAGGATTTCAAGGAAATGTTCGTCGGTTTGTCGGTAAACTTTAGTCAGTTCCAGCGTGATGAAATTACTACCTTCCAGAGCTTTGGCGTGAAAGAAAAACGGCGATGAGTAATACATTGCCAAAATATATTCGTCTCTCACAACTGGAGGCAACTGATAAAGGTCGCCAATAAATAATATCTGAACGCCTCCGAATTTCTGCTGATTCCTGCGAACGTGTCTCAGTGAAAAATCCATCATATCCAAAACATCTGCACGCAACATCGAAGCTTCATCAATAATGATAATTTCGATTTCGCGAAGAAGTTTTAGTTTGTCTTTTCTGTATTTGAAATGCGACATCAGATCCGGAATATTGTTTCCTAGATTTTGGTCGATTCTTTCAGTGGTTGGGAGAAAAGTTCTGAGTGGCAATCCAAACATCGAATGGATGGTCACGCCGCCGGCATTGATGGCCGCAATTCCCGTGGGCGCCACAACGATGTGTTTTTTCTTGGTTTTTTTTACAAAATCGTTGAGAAATGTAGTCTTTCCCGTTCCTGCTTTTCCCGTGAGAAAAATGTTCCGGTTGGTGTGTTCTACGATTTCAAAAAGAGAGTCATTCATCGATTCAAAGATAGAGAATCAGATGACAAGAATCAAGAGACAAGATTCAAGAAAAAAGGCAAAGAATCATTAAATAATATCAGAAATTAATCGCTTCGACAATCAACTATTTAATCCTATCAGGATTCTGTTTCAGAAAGCTATTCCAGCCTGAGTAAGATTTTTCCTGGGATACGCTCCCGGAATTAAAATGATGACAAACCGCAACTGCCAATCCATCCGATGCATCCAGATATTTTGTGGGAAATTCCTTTAGTTTTAAAAGATTTTGCAGCATTCCCGCCACCTGTTCTTTACTGGCGTTTCCATTTCCGGTAATCGCCATTTTTACTTTCTTCGGTGAGTATTCTGTAATTGGAATATTTCTGTGCAGGCTGGCTGCCATTGCGACACCTTGCGCTCTTCCCAGCTTCAGCATACTTTGAACATTTTTTCCGAAAAATGGGGCTTCCAGAGCGGTTTCATCCGGATGATACTCATCAATTAGCGCTAAGGTTTTATCGAAAATAATTTTGAGTTTGGTTTCATGATTGTCATATTTTTTCAGGATCAGTTCATGAATGGCAATCAGCTCCATCTTGTTTCCTTTGACAGAAATAATACCGAATCCCATAACTGCAGTACCGGGATCAATCCCCAGAATTATTTTTTCGACTAACATATTGGCAAAATTACGTTAAGATTTTCATAAAAATAGTTATACAATTATGTTTATGTTGAAAATTTTTTAAATTTAGAATCTAAAAAATTAACTATCAATTAAACATGAAGAACTTTTTACTGACTGCGGCAGTCGTCTTCTATGCTGGCTATGCTACGCCTGTATTCTCGCAAAAAGCCGAAACACCAAAATTTATCAGCAATACGGAAGGAGTGAAAGAATATTCCTTGAGTAACGGAATGAAAGTACTTTTGTTATCGGATCCTTCTCAGAGTAACGCTGTTGTAAACATTGTTTATAATGTGGGCTCCAAGCACGAAGGCTACGGTGAAAAAGGGATGGCTCACCTCCTGGAGCACATGCTGTTCAAAAGCACAAAAAAGTTAGGAGATATCAAAAAAATGTTATCCGACAAAGGTGGAAATGCCAATGGAACTACCTGGTATGACAGAACCAATTATTACGAAGTCTTCCCTTCCAATGATGAAAACCTGAAATGGTTCCTGGAAATGGAAGCGGACAGAATGATCAATGCTACGATTCTGCAATCGGATTTGGATAAAGAATTCTCCGTAGTTAGAAATGAGTTCGAAATCGGGGAAAACAATCCGGGTTCCGTTTTGATGGAACGTATCGTATCTACAGCTTACCTTTGGCATAATTACGGAAACAGTACAATCGGCAGTAAAGAAGATATAGAGCGTGTAAAAGCGGGAACGCTTAGAAAATTCTATGAAAAATATTACCAGCCGGATAATGCGACATTAATCGTTGCGGGGAAATTTGATGAGAAAAAAGCACTGGAATACATCACTCAGTATTTTTCAGTCATTCCAAGACCGACACGGGTTCTGGAAGCACCATACACAGTTGAGCCGGCTCAGGATGGAGAGCGATTTGTAGAACTGAAACGCTCCGGAGACAGTAAAGTAATTGGGGCGCTTTATCACACTGTTCCTTATGCAGATAAGGATTATGCTGCTTTGGATGCATTGCAGGAAATTTTGACTGCAGATCCCTCCGGATATCTTTATAAAGCTATGATCGATTCTCATAAAGCGGCTTCTGTCTATGCTTATCAGCCATTAGTAAGAGATGCCAGTTACATGTATTTCGGATTGGAAGTGCCTGCTGATAAAGATGTTAAAGCCACTGAAACTGATTTCCGGAAAGAGCTGGACAAAATTGCTACTACAAAATATACAGAGCAGGATGTTGCAAGAGCAAAAGCCAAATTATTGAAACAGATCGAGAATATTAAGAATAATACAATTGGTTTTGCAATTAACCTTACAGAAATCGTAGGCGCCGGAAATTACAAGCTTGGTTTCCTGTACAGAGATGCTGTAGAAAAACTGACTTTGGCCGACGTCCAGGGGGTAGCTGAGAAATATTTCAAAACCAATAACAGAACTGTAGGCGTCTTCATCCCGACCAAAGATGAAATAAGAGTAAAAAATCTGGAATACAGCGATGAGCAGATTGCTTCCCTCACTAGAGATTATAAAGGTAAAGCGCTTGAGAAAGAAGCTGCTCCCTTTGAAGCGAGCATCAAAAATCTGAAAGCCAACCTTACGGAAGGTAAATTGAGCAACGGAATGAAATATGGCTTAATCAAAAAAGACATCAAAGGTGGAAAAGTTCTTGGCAGTTTCCGTTTCCCGGTAAGTAATGCGAAAGATCTTAATGGTAAATCTGATGTCGGCTCTCTAATGGCTCAGGTTCTTAAAACAGGAACCAAGTCTCATACTAAGGAGCAAATCCAGGATATGTTGGATCAATGGAAATCTAATGTTAATTTTGGTTTCAGCGGTCAGACCTTATTTGTCAATTTCAGCACTTACAAAGAGAATTTACCAAAACTGATGGGATTAATCAAGGAAATCCTGACAGAATCTACATTCCCGGAAGCAGAATTGGCAAAAACAGTAAACGAGTACAATACTTATCTGGAAAGTTCCTTGAATGATCCTCAATCAATTGCGTTTACCGAGATTCAGAAAATCACTGAAAACTATCCTAAAGAAAGTGTATATTATACCGCTTCTACGAAAGAACAGATTGAGAATAATAAGAAGGTTAAAAGAGACCAGCTTGTAGATTTTTATAACAAAATCTTGGGAAGCAACAATGGGGTTGGCTCTGTAATTGGTGACGTAGATGGAAAAGAAGTCTCTGCATTGCTGGAGTCTACTTTTGGAAAATGGAATTCTAAATCAAATTATGAATACATCAAACCGGAATTATTCGCAACCAAAAAACAAGACAAAGATTATCTGACTCCGGACAAAGAAAATGGTGCAGCTGTAGGAAAAATCAGCTTCTCTATGGACAGAAAATCCCCGGATTATCCAGCGTTTGTAATTGCCAATGAAATGCTTGGAAGCGGCGGTTTCTTAACCGCAAGAATCCCGACCAGACTTCGTGAGAAAGAAGGAATCAGCTATGGTGCAGGATCTTACGTTAACATTCCTATTGATAACAATGTGGCATCTTGGGCGTGGTATGCATTCTTTAATCCAACTAAAAAAGATGCTGTGAACAAAGCTTTGAAAGAGGAAGTTAATAAAGCTGTAAAAGATGGCTTCACAGAAGAAGAATTCAAATCTAATCTGACTTCCTGGCTTAATTCCAGAAAAACAGGTTTAGGAAATGACAATACGCTGATGAGCTTGGTTAATTCACAGCTTCAATACGGACAACCATTGGATGAGTACGATGCTTTGGAAGCCAAAGTCTCTGCACTGAAAGTATCTCAGGTCAATGATGTTCTAAGAAAATATGTTAGTGAGGATAAGATGACTTCTGTTTTTGCAGGAGACTTTAATAAAAAATAAATCTTGACACAATATCAAAAAGAAAACCATCTCAGTAATTTGGGATGGTTTTTATTTTCAAAGATGTCGGTCGAATTCTTTAAATCTTTTGATTACTGACCTCCAATTGCTTGCCCAAAAGCTTGTCCAACTTCTTTAGCCGTATCCATTATCACATACAATAAAACAATACTTCCCGCGCCCCACATGGAAAGAATAACCGTCCCAGCTGTATTATTTTTTCTTTATAGTTCTAATGTTTCTTTTAGCAAGAACAGTTCTTTCATTTTTAAAATTACCAACAATACTGTCTTTTTCAATAGAAGTCACTTCCATTTTTTGCTTTTCATTAGCAATATTCCAAAACACATAAGTTTTTCCAACCTTTATTTTAGAGAAATCGTCTCGGTTTTTTTGCAAATTATACTTTGTACTTCTACAAGAAAATATTGAAATTAAAATAAGAAGAAATAAAATTATTTTTTTCATGGGACTAATTTTTCTAGGAAGTTACCAATTTTTCTATCGTTAGCCAAGCGAGGAATTTTATTTTGTCCGCCTAATTTTCCTTCAGATTTGGCATACTCCTGAAACGCATTTTTCTTCAATTTCGTAATGATTAAAGGTTGTAGAATATTTCCGGAAATCAAATCATCATAATAGGTATTCCTTTGACGGAGTTGGAAATCCAGTTCCGATCGGAAAGCTTCAAAATTCTCAGGTTCTTTTTCAAATTCAATGAACCATTCGTGATACGGTAAGCCTTCTGCGGGATTAACTTGAGGCGCGAGATGAAACTCCGTAATCTGAGCCGGAAATTTTTCCACGGTTGCTTTCAGCGCTTCTTCTACTTCAAAAGCGATCACATGTTCGCCAAAAGCCGACGTAAAATGTTTCGTTCTTCCAGAGACTAAAATTCTATACGGATTTTTATCAATAAACCTTACAACATCACCAATCGAATAAGCCCAAAGTCCGGAATTGGTAGTAAGAATCAATGCGTAATCCTTGTTCAGTTCAACATCTTTCAATGTTAATCTTTCTGCATTGGGTTTTCCATATTGTTCGAGTGGAATGAACTCGTAGAAAATCCCGTGATTGGTCAAAAGCAATAAACCTTCTTTTTGATAATCATCCTGAAATGCAAAAAAACCTTCCGAGGCAGGAAAAGTTTGGACAATATCAACTGGTTTTCCAAGCAACTCATTCATCTTTTCACGATAAGGTTCGTAATTAACTCCGCCTGTAATTATCAATTGGAGATTGGGGAAAATCTGTGTGATTTTTTTGCCATGTCTGTCAATCAGTTTCTCAAAATACATAATTAACCAAGGCGGAATTCCAGAAATCAGGGTCATATTTTCGTTCTCTGTTTCTTCTACAATTTTATCAACTTTGGTTTCCCAATCTTCGATGCAATTCGTTTCCCAACTTGGCAGTCTGTTTTTTTGGAGATAATTTGGAATATGATGGGCGACAATTCCTGAAAGTCTTCCGGTTTTCACACCATTGATTTCTTCCAATTCTGGAGAACCTTGAAGGAAGATCATTTTTCCACCCACAAAATCTGCATTATTTTTTTTCTCGATGTAATGGAAAATCGCACTTTGTGCAGCAGCAACCTGAAAAGGCATCGCTTCTTTGGAAATCGGAATATATTTGGAGCCAGAAGTTGTTCCGGAGGTTTTCGCAAAATATTCTGGCAAATCTGGCCAAAGGATTTTAGCTTGTCCTTTTTTGACTTTCTCAATGTAAGGTTTTAAATCTTCATAATCTGAAACTGTAACATTTTTTTGGAAATCTTCAATTGATTTTATGGTTTCAAATTGATGTTCTCTTCCGAATAATGTTTTTTCGGCTGTCTTTACCAAATCTAAAAGCAATTCCTGTTGATTCTGAATCGCGTTTGTTTTAAAGCTTTTGGATTTTTCGATATGTTTTTTTGCCCAAAGAAGAGCAATATTTTTCTTAATGAAATTTAGCATTGATACAATTTTCAATTGTCAAATTTAGAGTTTATCTTGTAATAAGTTACTTTGGATTATAATTTTTAGACGCAAAGTGCGCAAAGATTTTTATTTATTAATATTGAAAACATTTTTTTGGATTTTCTTATAGAATGACAAAATTGAATCTTCATATTGAAAGTTTGTTTTGATGTTGAATCTGCAGCCCGACTTGAGCGGAAATCCTTTTTACGCAACGCAGTGAAGTGAAAAGATTGGGAGCGGAAGGCGGATTAAGCTGCCCAAATCAATATTAAATATCAGGCAATTAAATATTTGTAATTAATATTGTGATTTACAAACAAAATGTTTACTTTTGCACCTCGAATAATTATAAAAATTTATAAACAATGTTTGCAATTGTAGAAATAGCAGGGCTTCAATACAAAGTTGAGCAAAACCAAAAGTTGTTTGTGAACCGTTTGAAAGGAGATAAAGGAGCGAAAGTTTCTTTTGATAAAGTTCTTCTTACTGTAAACGGCGCAGTAACTGTTGGTGCCCCGGCTGTAAACGGTATCGCCGTAGAAGTAGAAATTCTTGACCATGTTCAGGCTGACAAAGTAATCGTTTTCAAAAAGAAAAGAAGAAAAGGTTATGCTAAGAAAAATGGTCACAGACAACAATTAACTCAAATTTTGGTAACTGGTATTACTGGATTTGACGGTGCGAAAAAAGAGGCTAAAAAAGCTGCTCCTAAGAAAGCTGCTAAAGCTGAAGTAACAGAAACCAGCGAATCTGCTGAATAATTTTTAATCCAAAAAAGCTTAAAATAAAATGGCACACAAGAAAGGAGTCGGTAGTTCCAAAAACGGTAGAGAATCTCACTCTAAAAGACTAGGTGTTAAGATTTTCGGAGGACAAGAAGCTATTGCCGGTAACATCATCATCAGACAAAGAGGTACGCAACATCACCCGGGTGAAAACGTAGGGATGGGCAAAGATCACACTTTGTTTGCATTGGTAGACGGTAAAGTAGTTTTCAGAAAGAAAGCAAACAACAGATCTTTTGTTTCTGTTGAACCAAACGCATAATCAACAGCGTTTTATAAAATAAAAAATCCCGACTTTTCAGTCGGGATTTTTATGATTTGATTTTTGAATTACATAGATTCTAATTGTTCTTCTGTGAACTCCATATTGTGGAAAACATTCTGAACGTCATCATCTTCCTCGAAGCGTTCCAGCATCTTCATATTGGCCTTGAATTGGTCGTCGGTCATTCCTTTAGTATTATTCGGAATTCTCTGTAATTCGGCACTTTTCGCCTCTATTCCAAGTTCGTCCAATTTATGAGACATCGAACCAAAATCTTCAAATGCTGTGGTAATCATTACTTCCTCTTCATCTTTCTCAACATCTTCTGCTCCTCCATCGATCATTTCCATTTCAAAGTCATCCCAATCGATTTTGATCTGAGCTAAATCTATGGTGAAAATTCCTTTTCTATCGAAGATAAAAGCTAATTCGCCATTCTTACCAAGATTGCCGTCAAACTTATTGAAAATAGCTCTGACATTGGCTACAGTTCTGGTTGGATTGTTTGTAGTACATTCTATAAAGAAAGCAACACCACCTTGTCCATATCCTTCATAAGTGATTTCCTCATAGTTTTCTGCATCTGCGCCGCTTGCTTTTTTGATTGCTCTTTCGACATTATCTTTTGGCATATTAGCACCTTTGGCATTTTGAATGCATCTTCGTAATGCGGGATTAGATTCAGGATCTGTTCCGCCCGCTTTTACTGCCAGCGCAATATCCTTACCTATTTTTGAAAATGTTTTAGCCATCTTATCCCATCTGGCCATTTTTGAAGCTTTTCTATATTCGAATGCTCTTCCCATTTTGTGATTAATTTTATTTGTGCAAAAGTACTGAAATCCGAAAAATAAAAAAATACCTCCAATAGAATTGGAGGTATTTATATTTAGAAAATTAATTATTTAAAATTATTTTTTCTTTTTAGCTGGAGCCTTTTTCTTAGCTGGAGCTTTTTTAACAACTTTTTTCTCAACCACTGGAAGATCTGATTTGTTAAGAGCATCCCAAGCTGCACCATTTACAGCTTCAACAACTACTTTTCTATCAGCTTGTCTTTCAGCATCAGAAGCTTTTTCAGAAACTTTAGCATCTCTCTCTCCAACACCAACTGATTTTAATTGGCTAGAAGATACACCTTGAGCTTCCAATGCAGCAACTACTGCAGCAGCTCTTTGTCTAGAAAGTTTCAAGTTATAAGCTTCAGCACCTTTAGCATCTGTGTGACCAGTTACTAGGAACGTTGCATCTTTAGCACCTTTAAGGATATCAGCTGCTTGATTAATTTTACTTGCAGATTCTGGTCTTAATGTCGCTTTGTTGAAATCAAACAAGATGTTTGTTAGAGCACCTGTTGCTTCAGTAGCATAAGCAGAAGCCGGTTTAGGACAACCTTGATATTCTGGAAGACCTGGAACTGTAGGACAAGCATCATCTTTATCTAATACACCGTCACCATCAGTATCTGGCCAAGGACAACCTTTGTTTTCTGCTGGACCAGGAACGTCAACACAAGCATCATCTTTGTCTAATACGCCGTCACCGTCTGTATCTGGCCAAGGACAACCGTTGTTTTCTTTTGGACCAGCTACGTCTGGACATTGATCGTCGATATCTGGGATACCATCGCCATCTGTATCAGGACATCCTTGGAACTCAGGTAAACCTGGAGTATCTGGACATCTGTCTTCTTTGTCTGGAATTCCGTCTTTATCTCTGTCAGTGTTACCAAATCTGAATAACAATGAAGCAGAAGCCTGCCAGAAGTTAGCAACACCAGATTTATCTACTGGAGTTGTTACATAATCACCCTGGATCCCTAAACCGAAGTTTTTAGTTACCCAGAAATTGATACCAGCACCTGTACTTACAGTAAAGTGATTAGCTTTTCCTGTTAGGTCACCATCTTCGTTATAAGCACTATAAACTCCACCCCCTACAGAAGGTTTTGCATCTGCTCTTGGGAAAGTAAGCCCTGTATAGTCATGTCTCAAATAGTTTGCACCAACTCTCAAGTATGGATCAAACCAAGACTCTTCATCCCAAAGCAAACCTGCTGCCTTGAACTGAACACCAAGACCTGTCATCAAGAAAAATTCTTTATCCATAGCAAATCTCTTGTTGTCAACATTTCCAACAGTAGTCTGCCAGTCAAGAACCAAACCTTTTCCAAGGCTTCTTGCAACCGTCAATTTAGATAGTGGTGGTGTAATTGAATATTTTGATACACCAAATAAGTTTTGTTCAAAATTTCTGAATGAGAACGTATTGCTGAAATTATTTCTTTGCGCTACGTGATTCACTCCATGAGCACCTACACCGATCACCCAAGGATTGGTAGTAGTCTGTGCGAAAACAGTAGAGGCAACCGTAAGTGCCAATGCTGAAATTCCTAATTTTAGATTTTTCATAGAATTAAATGATTAAATAATTGATAATGCAAAATAAATATAATTTTTCTTTATAAACAAAGTTTTTTTAGTTTTTCTTTAACAATCGCTGGAGGTTGACTTTATTTTCTCTGTCCTTTATCGCTTCCCTTTTATCATAGAGTTTTTTACCTCTGGCTAATGATATGAGCAATTTTGCTTTTCCGTTATTATTAATATACAATTTCAAAGGGATTATAGTATTCCCAACATCCTTTAACTTTTTTTTAAGTTTTTGCAATTCGTAATTATGCAGTAGCAATTTCCGTTCCCTTTTTGTTTTATGATTATAAAAAGTGCCGAGTTTATACTCATCTATCATCATATTAATGACATACAATTCTTCATTAATAAACTGGCAAAAGCTTTCTGTAATGGAAGCCTTGGAAGAACGCAGCGATTTTATTTCTGTTCCCGTCAGTACAATTCCAGCTTCATATTCTTCCAGAATTTCATATTCAAAGCGGGCGCGTTTGTTAAGAATATTAACAGTTTTTTCGATTTTAACTTTCATATGTTAATGATTGGTGACACTTCACTATCCCAACTTATTTTCGTAATTTTGCAACAAATTTACAAAACTATATGTTAACAGTATCTAATTTATCATTACAGTTCGGGAAGAGAGTTCTCTTTGACGAAGTTAATATAAAATTCACGAAAGGAAATTGTTATGGGATTATCGGTGCCAATGGTGCAGGAAAATCTACATTTCTTAAAATATTGAGTGGAAAGCAGGAATCCACTTCTGGTAACGTTTCTCTGGAGCCGGGAAAAAGAATGTCTGTTCTGGAGCAGGATCACTTTGCTTACGATAATTTCACAGTTTTAGAAACGGTTTTGAGAGGAAACAAGAAACTGTTCGAAATCAAGGAAGAGATGGATGCACTTTATGCCAAAGAAGATTTTTCTGATGAGGACGGAATCAAGGCCGGAGAATTAGGCGTTCTTTACGATGAAATGGGAGGCTGGAACTCTGAAGCTGATGCGCAGACGATGCTTTCTAATGTTGGAATCAAGGATGACATGCACTGGCAAATGATGTCAGAGCTGGAAAACAAGGACAAAGTAAGAGTATTACTAGCTCAGGCATTGTTCGGAAACCCTGACGTTCTGATTCTGGATGAACCTACCAACGATTTGGACATCTCAACAATCGCTTGGTTAGAAGATTTCCTGGCTGATTATGAAAATACGGTAATTGTTGTATCTCACGACCGTCACTTCTTAGATGCGGTTTGTACACACATCGGGGATTTGGATTATTCTAAACTGAATCTTTATACAGGTAACTACTCGTTCTGGTATCAGGCGTCTCAGTTAGCGACAAGACAAAGAGCTCAGGCTAATAAGAAAGCGGAAGAAAAGAAAAAAGAATTACAAGATTTCATAGCACGATTCAGTTCCAACGTGGCTAAAGCTAAACAGGCAACTGCGCGTAAAAAGATGATCGACAAACTGAACATCGATGATATTAAACCGTCATCAAGAAGATATCCCGCCATTATTTTCGATATCGAAAGAGAGGTGGGTGACCAAATCCTGGATGTTAAAGGTCTTGAAAAAACAAAAGACGGCGAATTGTTATTCTCCAACATAGACCTTAACCTGAAAAAAGGCGATAAAGTAGCAGTTATCTCCAGAAATTCATTGGCAATTACAGAATTTTTCCAGATCATTTCCGGAACGACAGAAGCGGACAAAGGCACGTACAATTGGGGCGTAACTACGAACCAGTCTTATATGCCTTTGGACAACACGGAATATTTCCAAGACGATGTTAACCTGGTAGATTGGCTAAGACAATTCACGAAGAATGATGAGGAAAGACATGAAGAGTTTATGAGAGGCTTCTTGGGAAGAATGTTATTTTCCGGAGACGAGGCGCTTAAATCTTGTAAAGTCCTTTCGGGAGGAGAAAAAATGCGTTGTATGTTTAGCAGAATGATGCTTCAGAAAGCCAATGTTCTTCTTTTGGATGAGCCAACTAACCACTTGGATCTGGAAAGTATCACAACGTTGAACAACTCACTGAGCAACTTTAAAGGAAACATTTTGCTATCGTCTCATGACCACGAATTGCTGGAAACCGTTTGTAACAGGATCATTGAATTGACTCCAAAAGGTATCATCGACAGAGATATGACTTATGATGAATATCTTGCGGATAAAAAGATCAAAGAATTGCAGGAGCAAATGTATTCTTAGTAATTGATTAATACCCAATTAAATAAATCAAAAAAGCGTTTCAAATATCGAAACGCTTTTTTGATTTTATATTGTCATAGAGAGTCTAAACCAAACTATTCTTATCAGCATAATTAAGCTTAAAGAAGATAAAGGTCATGATTGAGAATGCCAACAGTGAGCTTCCTCCATAACTGAAAAATGGCAAAGGAATCCCTACAGTTGGGAAAAGCCCCATAACCATCCCGAGGTTGATCCCAAAGTGAATCAGCAGAACCGAAGCAAAACAGTAGCCGAAAACACGATTAAAAGTTGATTTCTGGTTCTCTGCCAGATAATAGATCCGACCAATAAAAACAGCATAACAAAGAATCAGAATCGTGCTGCCAAGGAATCCCCATTCCTCTCCTACCGTACAGAAGATATAATCAGTTTCCTGCTCTGGAACAAATTTCCCTTGAGTTACAGATCCCTGTTTATAGCCTTTCCCAGTCATCCCGCCAGAACCTATAGCTGTTTTGGAATAGAGCAAGTTGTAGCCGGAAGTATCCCGGAACTCTCTCTCTCCTTTATACAAAACCTCTACCCTTTCCTGTTGGTGTTTCGGTAGTTTTTCGAAAACAATCGGTGAAACAATGGATAATCCTGCCAGTAAAATGATGATTCCGACCGCAGGTAATAATGAATAAACATTTTTATTGAGCATAAAAACATTGAATATAAGCCAAACTGCTCCCAGAACAAGAATAATAACTGTAAAATACCACAGACTGATCTGTAAAGGATCATTAAGATAATTGGCAATAAGGAACACACCTGCGAAAAGTGTTCCTACTAAAAACAATTTCCCTGTAAGTCCCTCCCTGTAAAGAGCAATAATAAATGCTACAAATACCAAGAGTGAACCCACATCCGGAATCATCAAAACCACAATTCCCGGAATGGCAACTATTGCCATTGAAGTGATGAGAGATCTTCTGTTATTGATATTAAAATCCTGGTTGGATACATAATTGGCAAGCATTAATGCAGTTCCGATCTTCGCAAATTCTACCGGCTGCATCGTAAACCCTCCGAACTTATACCAGTTTTTCTGTCCCAGAATTTCTGTCCCAAAGGGAAAAAGACCAATCAGCAGCAAAACACCGCCAACATAAATAATGGCCGACATATTCTCGAAGAATTTGGTTCTCATGAAGAATATGATCATTCCCACAAAACACGAAATACCGAAAAACATCAGCTGTTTTTCTCCTAACTCCGCTTTCACACTGTAGATATTAACAATTGCGAAAACACAAAGCAGGATGTAAAGTGACATTCCTAATTTATCTATTCCTTCTGCCCACTTCATCTTGCGCCGGTTTTTAAAGGTTTAACTTTGGAACTGTCTTTCTTTAGTTTTTTATTCTGAATTGCTTGCAGACTGTCTTTGATTCTTTTTAGTGTTGCAGAATCTTTCGGGGGTTCTTTATACCAGCCTTTACGTTTCATATCTGCAACATATTGTCGTTTATACTCCGGCATAAAACTGGACGTGATCATTTTTTTGTAAAGATGTTCTCTTTTCAGTTCTCCTGTTACGTACTTTTCTGCAATTGTTGTACAAGCAGGTCCGGCCCAAGTAGCTCCAAATCCAGCATGCTCCATTACCGCAGCCACAACGATCTTCGGTTTATCTGCAGGTGCGATCAATACAAAAATCGAATTATCCTTCCCCTGCGGAACCTGAGCTGTTCCTGTTTTTGCCAGTTGGGTAAAATCTTTAGACATCAATCCACGTCCTGTTCCTCGCAACATTACAGCTTCCATCCCTTGTATCACAACATTATAGAATTGCGGATTCTGAACCATTGTGTAATGCTTTTTCTTGAATCTAGGATCGGGATTTGGTTTTCCATCAATAGACTTTACAATATGGGGTGTATAATACCAGCCTTTATTTGCAATAATTGCTACCGAGTTGGCCATTTGTAGTGGTGTCAGCAAAACATCTCCTTGCCCCATTCCGTTGAAAAGCGCACCTGTGGATAGCGGATCCCAGTTTTTGGGGTCTTTTTTAGAACCATTGGCTTTATAGATAGAAGCCATTCTTTTTTCGTAGAATTCACCAGATGGAATTCTGCCTTTTGCTCCTACCGCCAGATCATTGTTGAGAAACACACCAAGCCCGAAACTATTCATAATTTTCTTCCATTCGTCCACACCTTTGGACGGATTACCGGGATATTTATTAATGATGTTGAGATAGGCATAGGTAAAATAGCAGTTACTGGAAACCTGGATGGAGGGAATCAGTGGATCTGCACCGCCATGACCTTTAATTCTCAAACCTTTGTAATTAAAACCACCGCCGCACGGGAAAATCGTTTTATCATTCATTACGCCCATCTGCATTGCTGCAAGAGCAGTCAATAATTTAAATGTTGAACCTGGTGGATAAGCTGCCTGAACAGATCGGTCAAACGTGGGTTTGTTTTCATAAATCGTGTCATTCGCTAATCTATAGAGATTTCTTGATTTATTGGGTCCGGTAAAAAGGTTGGGATCAATGTCCGGACCTGTTGCCATTGTAAGAATTTCTCCATTATTCGGATCCAGAGCAACGATTGCGCCGTGCTTATTGACTAACATTTCCTCGGCCATTCTCTGCAGATCGTAATCAATGGTCAGAGTCAGATCTTTCCCCGTAACGACTTCTTTATCAAGTTCTCCATTTTTATAAGATCCAATGCTTCTCTGTCGGATGTCTTTCTGAATATATTTCATCCCCTTTTCACCCCGAAGCTCCTTTTCATAGGATTTCTCCACACCGCTCTTCCCCACAATATCTCCCGGAAGGTAATACAGCGAGTCTTTCTTGATATCATTATCATTAACCTGATTAGTATAACCCAGAAGGTTACCGGAGGTATTAATTTCGTACTGTCTTTGAGGACGTGGAACTATGCTGAACGCAGGATATTTGAAAATCAATTCCTGAATTCTCGCCATATCTTCCCGGCTCAGATTCTTCATAAAAGTCATCGGAGTGAGTCGGGAATAATATTTTTCCTTCTCGATATTTTTCATTGTCCTGATGAAGTCATTCTTGCTAATGTTCATCAGTTTACAGAAACCGAGCGTATCAAAATCCGGTTTCAGCAACGCTGCGGTATAAGAAAGTTCAAACGCAGGCTGATTACCCACTAAGATTTTCCCGTTTCTGTCAAAAATTACACCTCTGGGCGGGATAACGTATTCAATTTTGATGGAGGTATTGGCAGCATTCAGCGCATATCTGTCTGTAAATAATTGCAGATACGAAAGCCTTGCAATGAAAATAATTGCAAGAATGGAAAGGGCGAGAATGATTTTGAGATATTGTGACTTCAAACCTTTTGCTTGATTTTAAATGCTAATGTATAGGCTAATATAAAAACAAACGAGATTATACTGGTTACTATTACATTAAATAAAATTTCAAAAAATCTGTTGAATTTAAAAAACTCGATAAACTGCACCAATAACTGGTGGATAAAAATACTGGTTATTATGAAAAATATGAACTGTGTCCATTGGATACTTTGGAACGAGAAAAAATCCGTCGTTGTATCCGTAGATGTCCTGAATATAATGGTTCTGAAGTAAGCAATAACCGTAGTCGCAAAAGCATTGATTCCCCAAGTTCCGAGAAATGCATCCACACATAATCCTAAAAGGAAACTCAACCCCAGAAACTGAAACTGATTCCTGAAAAACGGGTAAAACATTACGAAAACCGGGTAAAGCACGGGAATGTACTGACCAAACAGAGCAATCCTGTTCAGAATGAAAATCTGAAAAGCTGTGAGCAATGCTATTAGAAGCAAGTCTGATGCAATGTTTCTACTGACCATCTTTTTTGATTTGTGCTTTTAAGGTGTCATCGATTTTTTGGACTTCTGATTTCTTGAGATTCCTGACCACAAAAACCTTGCTCAGCTTTCCGATTTTTTCACTTAATTCCACAGAAATATCCCAGAATCCTGTCTTACTGTCCACTTCATAACCTGCAACAGTTCCGACCATAATTCCCGCAGGAAAAATAGACGATTTTCCGTCTGTAACTACAGTATCGCCAACTTTAAGAGGAACATATTTAGGAACATCGGAAAGTGTCATTGTTCTGGAATCGTCGCCTTTCCAGGAAAGCGTCCCGAAATAACCGGATTTCTTAAGCGCTGCACTGATCTTGATTTTGTTCATGCTCAAAACCGACTGAACAAGAGCGTAATTATCTGTTGTATTGATGACAATTCCTGCAATCCCACGAGGCGCAATCACACCCATTTTGGAATTGACACCTTGCAGTTTACCTCTGTTAATGGTAAAATAATTATCCTTCCTGTTGATACTGTTAAAAACAACTTCGCCATCTACAAAAGTATAGATTTGTCCGCCACCAATCGTATCATAGACTCTGCGGAACATTGGGTTTTTGCTTTTTTCTTTTCCATAAAGCTCCAGCATCAGGGCTTTGTTTTGAGTCACGAGATCTTCATTGATTTGTTTCAGCTTAAGATAAGACGTACCTTCGTCAATATAACCGGAAACCCAGGAATTGAAAGCCGCTGTTTTAGCCGCCAGAAAACTCTGCTGCATTGAGTTTTTGCTGAAAATCAGTACAATTGCAACCAATTGTAAGACTATGAAGAATACAAACAATGCATTCTTGGAAAAAAATCTCAGCAGAGCACCCATCTAATGTTATAAATGATAATTGATATATTATAAATGATTCAATATCCATCAAACCATTATAATCATTCAAATTTTGAGAAAATTAATTATTTAATTAAGAAGTTGAACTTGTCCATATTCTTCAGAGCAATTCCAGTTCCTCTTACTACCGCTCTCAATGGATCTTCTGCTACGAAAACAGGAAGTCCCGTTTTTCTGTGAAGTCTGTCTGCCAGACCTCTCAGAAGCGCGCCACCACCGGCAAGATAGATTCCGGTTTTGTAGATGTCAGCCGCCAGTTCCGGAGGTGTCAAAGAAAGAGTTTCCATTACAGCATCCTCGATTCTGATAATCGATTTATCAAGAGCTTTGGCAATTTCTTTATAATTAACCATAATCTCTTTTGGCTTACCAGTAATCAAATCACGACCTTGAACAGGAATATCATCGATTGGAACATCCAGCTCTTCAACAGCAGAACCAACTTCCAGTTTAATTCTTTCCGCAGTTCTTTCTCCGATGTATAAATTATGATGTGTTCTAAGATAATAAGCGATATCATTTGTAAAAACATCGCCTGCAATTTTTACAGATTTATCACAAACGATTCCACCAAGTGCCACTACAGCAATTTCCGTAGTTCCTCCACCTATATCGATAATCATATTACCTTCAGGTTTCTGAACATCAATGCCAACACCTATTGCCGCAGCCATTGGTTCATAGATCAAACGGACTTCTTTCGCATTTACTTTTTGAGCAGAATCTCTTACCGCTCTTTTCTCAACCTCGGTAATGCCGGAAGGGATACAAATCACGATTCTGAGTGCAGGCTGAAAAAGCTTCCCTTTGATTCCCGGAATCTGCTTGATGAATTCCTTAATCATATGTTCGGAAGCGTGAAAATCTGCGATAACCCCATCCTTCAATGGACGGATCGTTTTGATGTCCTCGTGAGTCTTCCCTTGCATATGTTTTGCCTGTTCTCCAACGGCAATCGGCTTACCCGAAGAACGCTCTATCGCAACGATAGATGGCTGATCCACAACGATTTTGTTGTTATGTATAATTAGCGTATTTGCCGTACCCAAGTCAATCGCAATCTCTTGCGTGAACATATCCAATAAACCCATTTCCGTTCAATATTATTAAGTTTACAAAGATATAAATTTAGAGACATTCTAAAGATGCAAATCTATTTTTTTTGGTTAAAATTTTATTAAAATTTCGCATCTCAAATTATCAAAATTACAAAGGATATAATGTAACATTTGGTTTTATAATGTCATTTGGTTTCATAAATTATAATCAGCCGTATAGATTTTATCAATTCGGTAAAATGATATTCATCATCAGCCTTAGTTTTAAAAATCGTAAATTTGCTCACTGAAAAATGAGCCAGAGAAATAAATTTCACCAGACATCTGATTTTGCCGTTCTCAGCATCAGCTACGAAAAAGCCGACGCCGAAACACGGGGTCGTTTTGCTTTCTTTGATGAGCACATCAAAGCTTTTGTGAACCAGATTCACGAGCAGGATTATGGTGACGCTTTCGTGGTTTCCACCTGCAACAGAACCGAGATCTATTCCACCACCAAAAATTATCTTCACATTGCAGAATTATACTGTAACACCGTTGGCGTAAGTCTTTCTGAGTTTCTGAAATATGTTAATGTTATCCAGCGGGAGGATGCTCTTTTTCATCTTTTCCGTGTGGCAGCAGGTTTGGAAAGCCAGATCATCGGTGATTTTGAGATTGTTTCTCAGATCAAGAATGCTTATCATCGATTCAAAAAATATAAGGATTTCTCTAATCCATATTTGGAAAGGGCGATTAATTCCTCGATTCAGATTTCTAAGAGAATCAAGAATGAAACGGGAATCAGCACAGGTTCCGCCTCGGTTTCTTATGCTGCAGTCCATTATATTCTGAATAACACAAGACACATTCACGAGAAGAACATCCTTTTGTTAGGCGTCGGAGAAATCGGGCAAAACACGATTGAAAATCTGGTGAAGCATATCTATCAGCCAAAAATCAAAATCGCCAACCGCTCTTTTGAAAAGGCTGAAAAAATTGCCGATAAATATAAAATCCCTCAAATTGACTTCAATCTTTTTCCGGAAGAATTGAAACAAACTGATGTCCTAATTGTTGCAACCGGCGCTCAGAAATATATTATTGATGAATCTAATTTCCCTAAAGACAAGGAAATGCTGGTCATAGACCTATCCATTCCGAATAATGTGCAGAAGGAAATCGGCGACTTGGAAAATGTGACTTTGATCGATGTAGATCAGCTCTCGCAGACCATAAAAGAAACAATGGAACAGCGCAAGAAGGAAATCCCGAAAGCTGAAGGCATCATCAAAGAAATGGCGAAGGAATTTGTAGATTGGGAAAAGAAAAGATTGCTGGCTCCCAATATCAATCATTTTAAAAATTCGCTCAAAAAAATTGAGCAGCACGAAATGCATACCATCCATAAAAAATTCAATTATGCCAAGATTGAAGATATGGAATTATCTAATAAACTAGTCCAGAAACTGACCAACCGATTTGCAAAATATATCCTGGAAAATCCATTACGTGCGGAGGAAGTTACAAAATTAATGGGCGATATCCTGGACATCCATAAACAAGAAGCTAATGAACAAACTGAAAATAGGAACGAGAAATAGTCCGCTCGCACTGTGGCAGGCTCGCGAAGTTGAATCAAAACTAAAAGCATTAGGTTTTGAAACCGAGATTGTTCCTATCCTAAGTTCCGGTGACAAAAATCTGGACCAGCCGCTTTATGCATTGGGAATTACCGGTGTTTTTACGAAAGATCTGGACATCGCTTTATTAAATAAGGAAATTGATATTGCCGTTCATTCTTTGAAAGATGTTCCTACTCAATTGCCAAATAACATTCAGATTTCGGCTGTTTTGGAAAGAGATTTCCCTGAGGATGTTTTGGTTAGAAATAATGATGCGGAACCATTGGACTTGAACGTTTTGAAAATCGCAACCAGCAGTTTGAGAAGACGTGCGTTTTGGTTGAAAGATTTTCCTGACACTGAATTCACGGATATCAGAGGAAACGTTCAAACACGTTTGAAAAAACTGAATGACGGAATCGCTGATGCCACAATATTTTCTTTAGCTGGAATCAAAAGAATGAATCTGGATCTTCATTACGAACAGCTTCCATTTCTATTGCAGGCACCTTCACAAGGTGTTGTTGCAATTGCAAGTTTGTCCGATAATGCAGAATTGAATGATTCTTTAAAATCGATTTCTCATAAAGAAACTGAAATCTGTGTAACAATAGAAAGAGAATTTCTGAGAACGCTGGAAGGCGGTTGCACCGCTCCAATTGGCGCAAAAGCTGAAATGGTTGACGGAAAAATCCGATTCCTGGGAAGACTTTGTTCTCTCGATGGAAAAAATTGCATCGAAACTGATGAGATTTTTGGCTGGAACGGTTCTGAAAACTTTGGAGAAAAATTAGCCAACAAAGTTTTGGAGAATGGCGGAAAAGAATTGATGGAGGAAATCAAAAAGAGTTTGTAATTATTAAATATCGCAAAGGCGCAATATTTTTACCTTTACAATCTTAAAAGTCGCCAAGTTTGACCTTTGCGATTTTTTTTAAAATTAAATTTACAAAACTTCGCGACTTTGCGATAAAAAAAATGAAAATCCTTTTTACAAAATCATTAGACAAAGAAAAAGTTTCTGAGAAATTGGGAACGGATTTTTCGGTTGATTTTGTTGAAGTTATTAATACCGAATTTATAAAAACTAAAACTTTCGGTTTAAAAAACAATTCGTTGATTTTCACAAGCGTGAATGGCATAAAAGCTTTTTTCGATAATGGATTTTTACCAAATGAAAACTTTGCGGAACCAAAAACTTATAATAAAATTTACGTTGTAGGATCTCAAACTAAGAAAGAACTGAGAAAGCACAATTTCGGAACTTATAAGCTTTGCAAAAACGCCAGTGAATTATCGCAATTCATTACCGAGAATTCTGTGAATGAAAAATTTTTGCATTTTTGTGGTAATATTGCGCTTGATATTTTGGATGAGAAATTGCCGCTGCAAAATATTTCTTACAAAAAAATACCTGTTTACAAGACAGAACTACTCTATCCGAACATCGATGAGAAATATCAGGCGATAGTTTTCTTCAGTCCGAGCGGAGTTCGTAGTTTTGCGAAGTTTAATCAATTAGATGGTATGAAGATTTTTTCAATTGGAAAAACCACAACTTCTGAATTAGAAAAACTAACTGATAATAAAATAATTACAAGCTCAAAAAATACTTTAGCTGATATATTGAATTTGATTTTAAAGGAAAGTTCAACTTTCGGAAATCTTGATTTGAAAGACTAAAGTTGTATTTTGCGAAGCGCGCCCCGACTTGAGCGGAAATCCTTTTTACGCAACGAAGTGAAGTGAAAAGATTGGGAGCGGAAGGCGGATAAAGGCGCCCAAAATAATATTAAAAATGATTAAAAACGACCTATATTTAAAAGCACTTCGCGGAGAAACCGTGGAAAGACCGCCAGTTTGGATGATGAGACAAGCCGGAAGATACTTGCCGGAATTCATTGCATTGCGCGACAAATACGACTTTTTCACAAGATGTCAAACGCCTGAATTGGCTTCAGAAATCACGGTTCAGCCGATTAGAAGATTTCCTTTGGACGCGGCGATTTTGTTCTCCGATATTTTGGTAGTTCCACAAGCAATGGGAATCGATTTCAAAATGAAAGAATCGGTTGGACCTTGGCTGGATGAACCTATCAGAACTGCTGAACAAGTTGACAACGTTATCGTTCCTGATGTAAATGACACGTTGGGTTATGTTTTTGATGCGATAGAAATGACTTTGGATAAGCTGGACAATGAGATTCCGTTGATTGGGTTCGCTGGTTCGCCTTGGACGATTTTCTGTTATTGCATCGAAGGTAGAGGTTCTAAGGATTTCAATATCGCGAAATCATTTTGTTTTCTACAGCCGGAAGCGGCTCACAAATTATTACAAAAAATCACTGACACAACGATTGCTTACCTGAAAAGAAAAGTTGAAAAAGGAGTTTCTGCGGTTCAGGTTTTCGATTCTTGGGGAGGAATGCTTTCGCCAGCGGATTATCAGGAATTTTCTTGGCAATATATCAATCAGATTGTTGAAGCGCTTGCGCCGTTGACTCACGTTGTGGTTTTCGGGAAAGGCTGTTGGTTTGCTCTAGACGAAATGACAAAATCTAAAGCTTCTGCAGTTGGCGTGGACTGGACAATCACGCCGGAATTAGCTAGACAATTCACTAATAATGCTGTGACTTTACAAGGGAATTTTGACCCGTCAAGATTACACTCAAAGCCCGAAACGATTAGAAAAATGGTTCACGAAATGATCAATCGTTTTGGAAAAGACAAATATATTGTGAATCTCGGACACGGGATTTTACCCAATATTCCAGTTGAAAATGCCGAAGCTTTTATAAAAGCCGTGGTTGAATGGAAACCATAAATCACAAAAAACCAGAACGAATTGTTCTGGTTTTTTTATTCTGTTTGTCCCGGTTTTGGATGTATCTGTGAAGATTTAGTAGCTTCATCTGTCAAGCCGTCTCCGTGCGGTCCATCTGGCTTTGCTATTTTTGCGTCCGCCTCTTTTTGCCTTTGTTCAATATTAGCAGTATCTACCATTTTCGGTGGATTGTTTTTTTGAAAAGACTTTGCTGACCTGAGTTCCGAATTTTTTGTGGCTGATTTTGCTTCGATTTTCTTTGTAGTTTGAGCAGTCATAAAAACTGTCCCGAAAGCAAGAAAAGCAATTGTTGTGATTATCTTTTTCATATTAATGGATTTAATGATTAGATTATCATAAGCCAAATATCGAACCAATTTTACAAAATTGAATATTTGTAATCATAAACAAAAAAACCAGAGTATAAATACTCTGGTCATTTTTAAATTCAAATCTATCTCGTTGGATTCGGATTTGTAGGACTATTTGGTCCCAAAGGTTGTTGCGGAATGGTCGAATTATTTGGAATCGTTGTATTTGGATTCTGTAAAGTTCCGTTATTCGGCAAAGTTTGATTTTGCTGCAATCTGTCCGGATTGCTCTGCATTTTCGATCTGTTATTGATGGTTGCAGTATCAACCGTTCTGTTCATTCCGTTCGGCTGAACGGTTTCCTGAGATTTATTTTTCATTTTTTTCTCAGACTTTGTTCGTGTACTATCCTGTTGCGGTGTAATCTGCGCAGTAAGGAACGCTGTTCCAAAAATCATCAATGCGCCTGCCATTAAATTTTTCATAATAATTATTTTAGTGTTGATTATCAGCACCAAAGATTAAACCAATATTATGTTAAATTCGGAAATTATAAGTTTTTTGGAAATTTTTGGCAATGGCAAGCGATCCATATTCTTTGAAAAGGATGCTTGATATTACTAAATTTTTGTATAAAAAAGCACAATGAATGCTAATTAAGCATCATATTGACTTATAAGATAATTGATGAGATCTGTAGTGGTGATAATTCCTACCAACTCATCATTATCGCAAACGGGCAATGCATGAAATTCATTTCTGGCGAGGATCTCAGCCGCCTCTTTTATTGTGGTTTCGGAACTGATGTGCACTACATTTCTTACCATTATCTGCTCCAGCGTAAACAGATTATAAACATCCGAATCTACATTTCCATCCTCCGTAATGGCATCTGCAAAAGATATGCGGAGCAAGTCCGTATAGCTAAGCATTCCTATCACGGTTTTTCCGTTTACAACCGGGATGTGCCGTATCTTATGGTGTTTGAAGAGATATTCTGCTTGCTCCAGATCATCTGTTTTAGTAAGCGTAACTACATTTTTTGCCATAATTACGGGAACAGGAACTCTTTGTTTCATGGCGTTTTATGTTTTAATTGCTTATAAAGTTAGAAACTAAAACGCACTTTCATAATGAGAAAAATCATTATGAAAAAACTATTTTATTCGTAAATTATGAATGTTATTTTTCCAGAACTTTTCTCATTTTCTCAACGAAAACAAAAGTCGCCGGGCAGATCAAAGTGTTCTTAATGGTTAGATTATTAATCTGATAAATCTTCTTCCGGTCTGTATGAGGATATTCCCGACAAGCTTTTGGGCGGACATCGTAAATGGAACAAGTATTATCATCATTAAGAAAGAAACAAGGCAGATTCTGAAGAACTTTATCCTGATCTTCATCTACTCTCAAAAATTTGGATTCGAAGTCTGCAGGCTTCATCCGGAGATGTCTGGAGATTCTTTCAATATCTTTTTCCGTGTAAAGCGGACCTGTTGTCTTGCAGCAATTAGCGCAACTGAGACAATCGATTTCTGCAAAAGTTTCATCGTGTTTTTCCACCACCAGATAATCCAGATTTTTGGGTGGTTTTTTTTTCAGTCCGTCCAAAAATTTCCTGTGGTCTTTCTGTTTTAGCCGGGCTTGGTTTTTATAAAAATCGAGATCCATTTTGCAAAATTAATGCTTTCTCAGGAAAACATTAAATAATATAATCCGCACCAAAGCGCAGAAAATCCGAGCACAAACAAAAATGACGATCTCAAATCCTGCTTATTTTTCCTATAAAAATGCTTGTAAAGCGTGACAGAGATGAAACCAATAATTACTAAGACCGGTAAAACTGTGAATATATACATAACCTTGCTTTTACCAAATATACAAAAACTGAGAATATCGTCATTTTAACTTCTATTTCCATAACTTTGTAATCATGAATGACATCACAACGCGCCAGGACGTGGAATTATTAGTAAATCGTTTTTATGATCAGGTGATAAAAGATGACTTAATTGGATTCTTCTTCACCGACATTGCAAAAATAGATCTCAGCAAACATCTTCCGAAAATGTATAATTTCTGGGAGAGCATTCTGCTGGCAAATCCAGTCTATGAAGGCAATCCGATGCGTGTTCATTTTCCTATCAATGAGGTGGCAGCATTGGAAGAAAAGCATTTTAACCGGTGGTTGCAGATTTGGGAGAAAACTGTCCACGAGCATTTTCAGGGAGAAAATGCAGAAACCGCCATTGCCAGAGCCTTGAACATCGCCCGGATTATGAGTTTTAAAATGGCGAATGCGAGGAATCACTGATCAGCAAGCTTCATATTATCAATTGATAATCAACCCAATCCGTTAACATATGAAATAATAATCCTACACCGATAATCCTTGGGATCCCTTTGAAGAACAATAGGAACGCATAAAACAACATTGCCCAATATGTGTGTAAAAGATGATAATTAATACTGAATCTGTCCGGTGAAAATACAGGTGTGCTGAGCAAATGATCTGCGTCTACGAGCATTGTGCCCAGCATTATAAGATATGCTTTTCGCCAATCTTTTCTGAAAAAAACACGGGCAAGAACCACCGGGAAAATGAAATGCAGAAAATAATGTAAAAAAGGTCTTAGCCAAAAATAATCCATCAGATTCTTCCTTTTAAGTAGTCCTGTCTTAGGTTTTCATCCAACTTCTCGATGGCGTAACGGAGGCAGGTTCTTGGCATTTCGTTGTAATATTTATTTAAGAAATTCAACAGTTCGGGTTCGTTTTTCTTTCCCATTTCGCGGAGAAGCCAACCGTTTGCTTTGTGCATCAGATCGTGTGGATGGTATAGATTTTTTAGCGCAAAAGTTTTCGTCAATTCAAATTGTCCATTCCTGATGTGATGCATCGTCCCGACTATTGCCATTCGCTTTTCCCACATATTATCGGAATCAGCCAGTTTCTCAAGAATTCTGTAATCCTGATTTTCAAAACAATATTTTCCCAGAATTTTATAACACGATGTATCTACAAGATCCCAGTTATTAATGTGTTTTGTATGTCTGAGATAGAAATCAACAATCTCCTTTTGCAGGACTTTATCTTTTGTTTTCTCAAATTTATAAACCAGCATCAGTAAAGCAGTCAGCCGATGTTCGTGGATGTCCGAAGATAATAATGAACTGTGTTCTTCCAATGAAATTTTTTGGTAGAATTCTTTAGCAACACTTCGTTGATCCGGAACGGAAACACCTATAAATATATCACCTTCGCCATATTCTCCTTTTCCCGTTTTGAAAAACTTTGGCAGGAATTCAGCTTTTTAAGGAATTGAAAGGATTTGAAGCGCCTGTTTTATTTCTGTTAAAAATGACATCTAAAACTTTAATTAAATTTTGTTGAACGCTACAGATTTATCTGCTAAGTTTGGTTTGCGTAAGTTTTCTGATCCAAATAAAAATTCAGGCTGTTAAAAAATTCAATTTAATGAGCCTCTTCCAACACTTCTTCTTCCATTATTTTTTCCTCAGTGGCAATTTTCTTCGGATTTGCCACTTTTGCAATAGTCAATCCTTGAACGATAATGGAAAATACCACCACACAGTAAGTGATGCTAATGATAATCTGGCTATACTGATTCACCGGAATGGATAGCGCCAGTGCGATAGAAACACCGCCACGGATCCCTCCCCAAACCAAAACTTTCACAGTCTGCGGACTGAATCTGTACCGTAAAGACATAAATTTCGTAGGTAAAAAGATGGCAATCCAGCGTGCCAGCAAAACAATCATTATACAGATTCCGCCTGCAATCAGATATTCATTCAGATCCTTGATCAGCAATAATTCAAAACCAATAAACAGAAACAGAACAGCATTCATAATTTCATCGATCAACTCCCAGAATTTGATGAGATAATCCTGAGTTTCGGATTTCATTTTGAAGCTTTCGCTGAAATTACCCATAAATAATCCGGCAGCTACCATTGCCAAAGGTGCAGAAATATGAAGTTCTCTGGCAATCAGATAACCACCCATAACTACGGATAATGTAATCAGCACAGAGATAATATAATCATCAACAATGCGCATTGCCCTGGATGCAGAGAATCCCAAAATAACGCCCAGAAACAATCCTCCGCCCGCTTCCCGCAGCAATAGCAGACCAATATTTTCTATATTCAGATCGATTTCTTTTCCGATAGCAATCTGCAAAACCACCGTAAACACGACAACTGCCATCCCGTCATTGAACAAAGATTCTCCTGCAACTTTGGTTTCAAGCGATTTTGAAACCTTAGCTTGCTTCAGAATACTAAGAACTGCCACAGGATCCGTGGGAGAAATCAAAGCGCCGAAAACCAGACAATAAATGAGCGGCATCTGTATACCCACTAATGGTAAAAGATAATAAACACCAAAACCTACCGCAAATGTGGAAATGATAACACCGACTGTGGAAAAAATAACGACCGGACCAAACTGTTCCTTAAGATCCTTGATATTAATATGTATTCCGCCTGCGAAGAGCAAAAAATTAAGCATTGCGCCCATCAGCACTTCTGTAAAATCGAAATTGGTAATTAATCCGGTAAGAAGGCTGGTAGTTTTGGGGAGGAAGCTTTCTCCTGTAGCGACCAAAGTGACCGAAACTATGATTGCAATTACCATAATTCCGATGGTGCTTGGCAATTTCAGCACACGATAATTGATGTATGCAAACAGCGAAGCTAAAACGATAAGAACTGAAAATGAGTAATATAACTCCATTGATTTTGTTGATGGTTTCTAATTAATAATGATAAGTCTTGATTGTAAAGTATATGTTTTTCTATTCCTCATCATCAAAATACTCGAACAAGAAATCATTGTAAGGAAAACGTGAAATATGGATCCTGTGAACCTCATCATAAATCATTTTCTTCATCTCCGGAAAGTTTTCTTTAGTCAGAGCCGAGATGAAAACCGTTGGATGTTTGGATTTTGCCATCCACGTTTTTTTCCATTCTTCCAGGGAAATATTCTTTCTGGACGAAGGCGTCAAGTCATCTTCATCTTTCTTCTCATAGCTGAAATCATCAATCTTGTTAAAGACCATAATCATCGGTTTCTGATGTGCGTCAATCTCCTGAAGAATCTGATTGACAGAGGCAATATGATCTTCGAAACTCTCGTGCGAAATGTCTACCACATGAATCAACAAATCCGCTTCACGAACCTCATCCAAAGTCGACTTGAAAGATTCTACCAGCTGTGTCGGCAACTTTCTGATGAAGCCTACCGTGTCCGTCAAAAGGAAAGGAAGATTACCAATCACGACTTTTCTAACCGTGGTATCCAATGTTGCAAACAACTTATTTTCCGCAAAAACTTCCGACTTGGACAGCGCATTCATCAATGTAGATTTCCCAACGTTGGTGTAACCTACCAGAGAAACCCGCACCATTTTTCCTCGGTTTTGTCTCTGGGTGGACATTTGTTTATCAATGGTTTTCAACTTATCTTTTAATAAGGTAATCCGGTCACGGATAATCCTTCTGTCGGTTTCGATTTCCGTTTCACCAGGACCTCTCATCCCGATTCCCCCTTTTTGTCGTTCAAGGTGGGTCCACATCCTGGTCAATCTTGGCAAAAGATATTGATACTGAGCCAGCTCCACCTGAGTTCTTGCATAAGAAGTCTGAGCTCTCTGGGCAAATATATCTAGAATGAGATTGGTTCTGTCCAGGATTTTGACTTCCATCTCGCGTTCCAGGTTTTTCAATTGGGATGGCGATAATTCATCATCAAAAATCACAGTTCCGATGTCATTTTCCTTGACATAATTCCTGATTTCCTCTGCTTTTCCGCTTCCTACAAAGGTTCTGGAATCCGGCTGGGATAACTTTTGGGTAAATCTTCGGTCTACTGTTGCGCCGGCTGTGAAAGCCAGAAACTCCAGTTCGTCCATATATTCTTTCAGTTTATCTTCGTCCTGGTTTTGGGTTACCAATCCTACCAAAACCGCTCTTTCATATTGATGTTCTTTTTTCTCTAACATTTAAAATTTATAATTTTTCAGATTCTGACAAGATACTATTTTTGAACAAAAAAACCAAAGGATATCTTTGGTTTTGCATTTTTCTATTAAATAAATCAACATTTTGATGACTTAACTGACCAGATTTGCAGTTAGTGTTTTTTCAAAACTGAAAGCAACACTTACAGGGCAATTTTCCTTGGCATCATTCGTAATTTTCTGAAAATCATCTTCTGAGATTCCAGGAATTTTAGCATTCAGTACCAATTCTGATAAAGTGATTTTTCCGTCAATCAGATTGATCTTGCAATCTGTCTCCAGGCTTTCCGGGGTGTAACCTGCTTCTGTAAGCAATGCGGAAGTCTTCATTGTAAAGCATCCTGCGTGGGCGGCGGCGAGCAATTCTTCCGGGTTGGTTCCGACTCCTTCTTCAAAACGGCTTTTGAAGGAATACTGCGTGTCATTCAGTGTTGTACTTTGCGTAGTGAGAACACCACTTCCGTCTTTTACTGTTCCTTTCCAAACAGCTTTTGCGCTTCTTTTCATAATTAAATTTTATTTTGGATTTATATTGTTAATTCTAATATTTTTAACGCAAAGAGCGCAAAGATTTTTTTATTTTTATTGAAAATAATTTAAGTTTCGCTAAGGCGTAAAACCCATCAAAGTTTACAACCTAAATTTACCTTTTTTCTTGATTCTTTCCTCAATCCCAATCCGCAGCAACAAATTTCATTTTGTCTCCATTTGGATTTGATAAAGTTAAGAAATGTCCATCAATTTTGTATTGATTCATTTTTGGTAAATCTTTTCCGAATTGTTCTTCCAGTTTCATCCTTCCTTCACAATACATCATTGTAGAGATGGCGTCAGAAAATTTCACTTTTTCTTTTCCGAATTCTGCTGTGAAAGACATTCCATTACAGCCCATTTTTGCACCATATTGATTCGGAGCTTCAGCATTTTTGGTCAAATCCATATAAGCTTCCAGTTTTGTCAGCTCATCCTTGGTAAAATCTTTATATTCAACCAGCATCCATTTTCTGTGAATATTTTCCATTGCTGATGCAGATTGGTTTGATGTTTTGCAGGAATACAGAAAAAGTATTGACAATGACAAAAGACCGATTAACTTTAGAAATTTCATCTTTTCAAATTTAGTGAATCTCCTAGCCAAATTCATACCATTAGATTTAAAATAATCATTAATTTAGCCAGCAAAATAATATTCTCAATGAAAAAAATATTTTTAGCATTAACCCTGATTTTGGGATATGCACAAATGAGAGCTGACGAAGGGATGTGGCTTCTGATGCTTGTAAAACGTCTGAACGGTGTCGATATGCAGAAAGAAGGTCTGCGCCTTACGCCGGAAGAAATCTATTCTGTGAACAATTCCAGTCTGAAAGATGCCATCGTAAGTTTCGGCGGTTTCTGTACAGGTGAGATTGTTTCCAACCAAGGTTTGATTTTTACGAATCACCACTGTGGTTATGATGCAGTAGCTTCTGCTTCCACGCCAGAAAAAGATTACCTGAAAAATGGATTCTGGGCTATGAAACCGAATGAAGAATTCAATGCTAAAGGTCTGTATGTAAGGTTTCTGGTAAGAATGGATGATGTTTCTGAAAGAATCAATTCCAAACTGAATAACAATATGTCGGCTGCGGATAGAAAAGCAGTCATTGATGCAGAATATAAAGCAATCCAGACAGAAAACTCTGAGAATGGGAAGTACACTGTTGTTGTAAGAGATTTCTTTAATGGGAATGAATTCTATTATTTTGTATATCAGGATTATAAAGACATCAGATTGGTTGGTGCGCCGCCATCCTCTTTAGGAAAATTCGGTGGCGACACGGACAATTGGGAATGGCCGAGACACACGGCGGATTTTGCAATTTTCCGTGTCTATGGTGATACTAATGGAAATCCGGCAGAATATTCTGAAGCTAACGTGCCATTAAAACCAAAACATCATTTGCCTGTTTCTTTGAAAGGTTATAAACCGGGAGATTTCACCATGATTCTTGGCTATCCGGGAAGAACCAACCGTTACCTCACGTCTTACGGCATCGAGCAAATGGTGGACAAGGATTATCCGGCTTGGGTAGAAGCTTCTAAAGTGACTATGGATGTTCTTAAAAAGTATATGGATAAGGATAAAGCCACGCAGCTGGACTATGCTTCTCAATATGCAAGTGTTGCCAATTACTGGAAAAACAGACAAGGTACAATAGATGCTGTAAAGAAAAACGGAACAGTAGCTGAAAAACAAAAACTGGAGCAGACTTACAATCAATGGGCAGCTCAGTCTCCGAATGAGTCAACTTATTACGGTGTGTTGCCGGAGATCAAAGCTTATTACCAGCAAGTTTCCGGGAGAAATGTAGAGCGGAATTACGCCTCGATTTTACAGAGAAATGCGCATTACATCGCAACAGCCTATCAGTTAGGCAGTCTTTTCAAAACTTATGCAGATCAGGATGAAGCAGGAAGAGGATCAATGAAACAAAAAGTCCTGGATGCTGTTGAAAAAGCTTATGATGGTTTCCACGATAATGTTGAAGGTGATATGCTAGTGGCATTGACTTCTCTTTACAAAACCAGAGTTGCAAAAGAGTTTGCTTCTCCAACTATTCTGGCTGCAGACGTTAACAATCTTTCGACTTTAGCTTATGAATCTGTTTTTGCTAATAAAAAATCGGCTTTGGCTTTCGTAGAAAATCCGGACCGGTTGAAAATCGATGCTGATAAACTGAGACAGTTTGCAAACGGCATTGTTGAAGACCAAAAATTAGGGATCGAAAAATTTGCTAAAGTGGATGAGAACTTTGCTAAAAACAGCAGATTATTCCTGGATGGACTTAGAAAAGCTCAGCCTGAGAAAAAATTCTATCCGGATGCTAACTCTACGATGAGATTAACCTACGGCTCTATTGAAACTCTACCTGAGAGAACTGACAGAAACTACAAAGGAATCAAGGAAAACTATTACACCGACATCAACGGTATGGTGGCCAAATACAAAAAAGGCGATGAAGAATTTGACCTTCCTCAGAAAGTTCTGGACCTTGCTAAGAAAAAAGATTTTGGACAATATGCTGATAAAAAAGGATTTATGCCAATCAATTTCTTATCAAACAATGACATCACAGGAGGTAACTCCGGCTCACCTATCATTGACGGAAACGGGCATCTTATCGGTCTTGCTTTCGACGGAAACAGTGAAGCTTTGAGCGGCGATATCGTTTTCGAACCAAAATTACAGAGAACAATTAATGTAGATGTGCGCTACGTGCTTTGGATCATTGACAAATATGCCGGTGCAACACGATTGATCAGCGAGCTGACTTTGGTAAAATAATGATCGTTAATACAATACTAAGCCACCAAGTTTTTTGGTGGCTTTTTTATTTTTACTTATTTTGAGATTGGCATCAGTGTGCTGATTCCGATTCTGTTGTAAGAATTAATGATAATGGCAGTCATTATGATTTCAGCAATCTGTTGTTCCGTAAAAACCTCTTTAGCTTTTTGATAGGTTTCTTCTGACAATCCTTTTTGATTGATTAAAGTAATTTCTTCCGTTATTTCCAAAATAATCTGTTCCTCAACAGAATATAATTCCAACGCTTCTCTCCACGCATTTAAGAGATAGATCCTCTGTGGCATTTCTCCTAATTTCACTGCATCTTTTGTATGCAAATCTAAACAATGCGCACATCCATTGATTTGGGAAGCTCTGATTTTGATTAGTTCCTGCCAAGTATGACTTAACGAAATATTTTGAAGATAACCTACTAATCCAAGCATAGCTTTGTAAGCTGCTGCATCTGTTTTTGCAATATTGAGTCTAGAATTCATAATATTTTTTTTGATTAATTATTTTACAAAGTTCTGTTTTAACAGCTGCAAAAAACTTAAACTGGTTTAAGAAAACATTTTGGTGGATTTTTTGTTGTTCTGATTGCAGTAAGCGTTTTCAGTTATTTTTTGTAAATTAGAGCAATCAAATTTTATGAATTTTAGAGCATTATTACACTGGTCGTATATTTTTCCCGTTTTATCACTTGTTTATTATCTTCTTGGCGTCACAGATGATTCCTCTTTGCTGGCCGCAATCGGTGGAGTCCTGTTGATTTCAGCCGTACTTTCCGCAGTTCACCATGCCGAGGTGGTAGCACATAAAGTTGGAGAACCCTTCGGAACTATTATATTGGCAATTTGTATTACTGTTTTGGAAGTTGGACTCATCGTTTCATTGATGATGGCGGGAGGAACTAAAGCCGCCACATTGCCGAGAGACACGGTTTTTGCAGCCATAATGCTGATTCTAAACGGAATTTTAGGTGCTTGCCTTCTGGCAGGAGGTGTCAAATTCAAGGAGCAGTTTTTTGCAAGGTCTTCCGGAAATATGGCCCTCATCGGGCTGGTCGCCATCGTGGTAATGACATTGATTCTTCCTAATTATACTACCAGCGAGATAACACCTTCCTTTAATAACTCTCAGCTGATTTTCTTTTCTGTAGCTTCGCTCGTTATATACGGCACTTTTCTGATGGTGCAGACAGTGCGTCACAGAAACTATTTTCTTCCGGAAGATGATGGCGAAACACATGCAGAACCGCCTTCCAATACCATAAGTTTCATCAGTTTATTATATCTGGTGCTCTGTCTGGGTGTCGTGGTCTTCCTTGCCAAGGGACTTTCGCCTCAGATCGAAGCTGTAGTTCAGAATTTTGGCGCGCCTGAATCTCTTGTCGGGGTTATTATTGCAGCCGTAGTCTTACTCCCGGAAGGTCTTGCCGCAATCAAGGCTGCCAGAAAAAATCATTTTCAGACCAGTCTTAATCTGGCTCTAGGCTCAGCTTTAGCCAGTATCGGGCTTACCATTCCTTGTGTTGCTGTGGTCTGCATCATGTTCGATCTTCCTTTGGTCCTGGGATTGGATACCAAATCAATGATCCTTCTCGGCTTATCTTTATATACCGTGATGCTTTCTCTAAACCGGGGAAAGACCAATGTTTTATACGGAGTGGTTTTGCTGGTAAATCTTTTTGCCTACGTTTTTACAGTAATTGTTCCGTAAAATTTTATAATCTACCTGATGAAAAATTACGAAACAGAAAGACTGGTTCTGAAACCAGCTGACATTAGCGATGCTGATTTCTTTCTTGAGTTATACAATATGCCGTCATTCATCAAATATATTGGCGACCGAAATCTGCGAACCAAACAAGATGCAGAAAATTATATCAAAAATAGATTCCTTCCTCAGATCGAGAAACTGGGATTCGGGAATTATGTTGTGATTTTGAAGGAAGGCAACACGAAAATCGGCGCTGTCGGGATTTTTGAAAGAGAAGGTTTGGATGTTCTGGATATCGGCTTTTCTTTTTTTGAAAAATATGAAGGAAAAGGTTTCGCTTATGAAGCCGCAAACAAATTGAAAGAAATTGCCGCTACGGATTTTGGAGTTAAAAAAATCTCCGCCATTACGACAAAAGACAATTACTCTTCCCAAAAATTGATTGAAAAATTAGGTTTGAAGTTCCAAAAAATGGTAACGATTCCTAACGATGATGAAGAATTGATGTATTATGAAAACTGAGTTTAATCTACCTCATCGCATTGAAAATATTGAGCCGAAGAAATTAATCGGGTTCGGAATCACAACTTCTTTTCAGAATGACAAAACGCCGGTTGTGTGGAGAAAGTTTATGATGAGAAGAAGTGAGATTGCCAATAGAATTTCCAGTCAATTATTTTCGCTTCAAATCTATCCTGAGAATTTTACGCCTGATCAGTCTTTCAGAAAATATGCTTTAGCTGAAGTTTCCGATTTCCATCATATTCCCGATGATTTTGAATCATTTGAATTAGAAAGTGGAAAATATTTGGTTTTCAATTACAAAGGAAAAGCGGAAAACGGATCGGAAATTTTCAGATATATCTTTCAAAATTTCATCCCGGAACATCAATTCGAGATTGATAACAGACCTCATTTTGAAATATTCGGTGATGATTACGATCCAAACAGTGATTTTGCGGAGGAAGAGATATGGGTTCCTGTGAAATAGAACTCCGAAGCTTCACAGAATATATCCGAACCTCACAATTACTATTCTGTTGGCGTTCCACATTCATCCATTATGGTTCTGAATAGGTCCACTGAGGTGGTGAAGCTTTTCGGATAGGTTAAGTAAGGTATAATTTGGGGTCTGGGACCTCTCGGGACACAAAGGCAACGCCACGTGACATGCGTATAACCGCAACCGACCTATTCAGAACCCCACGCGACTATTGCCGAACGTCAACCGATGGCTAAAGAACCTATCCTCTATACCATTTACACCAAAATCTGTGCAGCGTGGTCTTTGGTCTTTACTTTATCAATCACTTGGATACAAATTCCGTTTTCATCAAAAACAAAAGTCGTTCTCACGATTCCCATAAACTCTCTGCCCATAAATTTCTTCAACTGCCAAACCCCGAATTTGTCAATGATATCGTGATCTTCATCTGCAATCATATCAAATGGTAATTCATTTTTTACAGCGAAATTTTTCTGCCGCTTCACAGAATCTGCACTGACACCCAATAATTGATAACCCTTCTTTTTCAAAACCGAATAATTGTCTCTCAAGTTACAGGCTTCAGCCGTGCAACCCGGCGTACTCGCTTTCGGATAAAAGAAAACAACCAGTTTTTTGCCTTTCAGTTTTTGAGAATCGATTGGTTCTTCGTCTTGATTAGTCCCGATAAAATCCGGTAAAGAATCGCCAAGCTTCAACATAATTTTTATTTTTGTATGACAAAGTTAACATCAAAATGACGAAAAAGCAAAGAGCCCAGATTGTTCAGGAAGAATTAGAAAAATTATATCCCGAAGTTCCGATTCCGCTGGACCACAAAGACGCTTACACTCTGATGGTTGCCGTCGCTCTTTCTGCACAGACGACTGACAAAAAAGTAAATCAAATCACACCAAAATTATTTGCAGTTGCTGATACGCCTGAAAAAATGGCTAAGCTGAGCGTAGAAGAAATCAAGGAATTGATCAAAGAGATCGGACTTTCAAATTCCAAAGCGAAAAACCTTAAAAAAATGGCGGAAGTTCTGGTGGAAAAATTCAATTCCGTTGTTCCACAAACTTTTGAAGAATTGGAAAGCCTGGCTGGTGTTGGTCACAAAACTGCTTCCGTGGTAATGAGCCAGGGATTCGGTTTCCCAGCATTCCCGGTTGATACGCATATCCACAGACTGATGACGCAATGGAAATTAACCTCAGGAAAAAATGTAGTGGAAACCGAAAGAGATGCAAAAAGTCTTTGGGATGAAAGTGTTTGGAATAAATTACACCTCCAGATTATTTTTTACGGAAGAGAATATTCGCCAGCGAGAGGTAACAAGGAAAAGGATTTCATTCTGAAATTATTATTCCCGGAAAAAATCTAACTCTTTTTTTTAAGCATCCGTCTCATGTGGACATATTTGGTTTCCTTCACACGATGCGGATATTTTCTTCCTTTAGGAATATTATTGAAAATCAATGCAAAAGCCAGCAATATCATCGCTCCACTGAGAACCGGAGAGAGAACATAAAGATAACCCAGTGCTTTTATTTTTTCTGATCCCACTACAGCAATCAAGGCGGTTGCTCCTCCCGGCGGATGCATGGTCTTGGTAATCTGCATCACTACTATGGAAGTGGCCACAGCTACAGAAGCATTGAGCCAAAGGATGTCCGGTAATAATTTATAGGCTGTAACACCAATCAATGCAGAAAAGACGTGACCGCCAATGAGATTTCTTGGCTGTGCCAATGGACTGTTTACCGCACCATAGATCAGAACACTGGAAGCGCCGAAAGAGCCGATCAGAAAAATATTTTCAATTTCTGAAAAATGATGAGACTGCAAAAAAGCAATAAACCCGATTCCTAAAAATGCACCCAGAAATGACCAGAAATGATCTTTGAAATCAACTAAAGTCTCCTGGTAAAAAATATACCTCGTATGCCTTAGTCTTTTTTTGATTTTATTTTTTATCATTTTACTTCTTCGCCCAAAGATCCATTTTTCTTTCCAAAACCTCTAATGGAAGACAACCTTGACTCAAAACTTCATCGTGAAAAGCAGCTAAACTGAATTGATTGCCTTGCAGTTTTTGATACTTGTCTCTTAATTCCCTTATTTTCATCGCACCTGTTTTATAGCTCAGCGCCTGTCCTGGAAGTGCCATGTAACGTTCCACTTCTGCTGTTGCGCCGGCTTCGTCATAGGCTACATTGCTTAGGAAGTATTTAATTGCTTCGTCTCGTGACATTTGTCCGGTGTGGATTCCAGTATCAATCACCAGACGAACCGCTCTCAGCATCTCATCACTTAAAGAACCTAACTTTTGATACGGATCTGTATAAAGTCCGAATTCCGAACCTAATGATTCACAATATAAAGCCCAGCCTTCTCCATAAGCACCGATCCAGCCAAATCTCATAAACTTGGGAAGTTTTGTATTTTCCTGCTGCAGAGAAACTTGATAGTGATGTCCTGGGATAGCCTCGTGCAGGAAAAGCGATTCCATGCCAGATGTGACATTGAATTTAGTTGGGTCAGGAATCGGCATATAAAAAATGCCGGGGCGTTTTCCGTCTGCACTTCCCTGGATATATTCTGCGCTGGCAGTGGCTTCTCGGTACTTTTCGGTCTGGCGGATCTCGAAAGGTGTTTTTGGTGTTACGTTGAACATGGTTTTCAGCTTCGGCGTTATTTTATCCAGAATCGATTGAAACCCGTTCAGCACTTCTTTTGATGTTTTATAAGGCATGGCTTTCGGATCGGTTTTTGCGAAGTTTAGGAACGCCTCCAGAGAACCTTTGAATCCCACTTGATCTTTTACTTTTTCCATTTCCGAACGCAGCCTGGCAACTTCTGTAAGTCCGGTTTTATGAATCTCATTCGGTGTTTTATCTGTTGTGGTCCAGCTTTTTGCATAATAATTATAGATACTGGCTCCATTTGGCAAAGCATTATAACCATCTGTAGGTCTGGATTTCGGAAGATATTCTTTTTCCAAAAAATCAGCCATTTTTATATATGCGGGGATGATTTTATTTTTAATGGCGTCTTGATAAAGCTTGGCATATTTATTAGCAATAACAGGTTTGAAGGTTTTAGGAAGATTTTTAACCGGTCCGTAGAAAATATTTTTTTCAATTTCAAAAGTCGTTATTTCTTCGGCTTTCATTTGAGGAATCATTTTGGAAACTAATGATTTTGGCAGCACAACATTATTTTTGATTCCTAATCTAAAATTCTCAATGGCAGAGTCCATCCAGACAGGAAACTCATCGATTCTCTTCAGCCAGTTATCATAATCCTTTTCGGTTTCGAAAGGCTGGATTCCTGTTCCGCTTCCCAGCATCGGAAAAGTCAAAGGCAGTCCGTCAAACTGGTTAAAAGGAATGTATTCCGGATGATAAGCATAACGTTCCTGTTTATCAATCAATGTATATTCCAGAACATCAAAAACAACTTTGTGATCATTGTCCAAGCTGTTATAATCGATTGATTTTAGTTGATTCTGAACGGAATTATAAAATGCAATCTCTTTTTGAATAAAATCGTGGCTCAGGTTATCCGGCAAAAGATCATTATACCTGTCATCTCCCTGAGAAGTGGCTTCCAAAGGATATAATTTCAGGTATTCCTCGTAATAATTGGCCGCAATGGAATCCAGGTCAGAAGCTGAAGATCCTACAGTGGATTTCATCATCGGAGAATCCTCTTTTTTACAGGAAAATAAAAAATAAGTGATTATTGATAATAATATAATTTTGTACAGACTTTTCATTGAATTGAATTATTTTAACCATGTAAAGATAAGATTTTAAATGTTTACTGCTACCGTAGCCTATCTCAATCTTACGAAACCAATATTTACAAACCATCAACAAAAACAATGTTTTCCACAAGAAACTTTAAAAATAACAGATAAAAATTTTTCAAATTCAATCAAATTTTTATCTTTGTTAAGCACAATTAAAAATTTATAAACCACTCATCGTCCTTATAATGAAAGGAATATTAAAGATTTATCATCCAGAGGAAACTCTGAAGTATTTTATCAGTAATACTTATTGCAAATCCGTTTATATCAATGCGCAGAATTTCCTGGAAGTAGAAGTCATCACAGATGATTCTCTGGATCACGTGGATGATGACTCGCTACAGTACAGATTCCCTCAGCTCTCTCTGAATGTCTTTGACTTCCCTATCGCTGCTTCTGAGCTGGAAGGACAGAGTTTCAGTATAGATGATACCGCTGATGACACCTACACAGAGGTCAATCTATACGATGATGACGAGGCTTTCCTCTATGATAATGAACTGAGCTTCAGTAAAAACGAAAAAGATGAGCTGGAACTCTGCTGGAAGGGGAATATTACCGATTTCTACACCGGCTCGGAAGAACCTATCCCATTCAAACTCAAGTGCAACTTCCGACAGGATGACATCGAAGTAGAGGATTAATCGATCTCCAAAAAATAATAATTATATTTACGAATCGTTATAAAACTAATTGTAACGAAAATCTCTTATTTGGATGTATCAAGACCTGGACGATATCGTTTTTGAAGACCGGCACAAAGCCTATGGTGCGTATGCGTTCCGTAAACACTATGATTTTACGCTTACCAAAGCATTGGTGGTGGGAATGTTTATATTCCTGATCTTGTTTTTCGTTCCGGCTTCTGCAATTAAAGCTCCAAAAAACACCGCAGTAAACAGTGAAAGGATTATCCCTATCGAACTGACAGAAATGCGCATCAACTATGGCGATAACCGAAACGGAAGAGGGGCAGAAGAACCAAAAGAGGAAGAAGGAAGTCCGGCTCCGCTTGTAGAGAAAAAAGAAGAAAAGGAAAGTGTAACCGAAGTAGCAAAGACTTCCAAAGATAAGGCTGAAAAAGATATTCCCGAAAACATAGTTCCTACACCAACCAGAACTAAAAATCCGCCTGTAGCTACAAAAAAAACAAATGAAAAAACCAATTCGAGCATTGTTGCTAATTCTTCAAAAAACACGGTTGGAAAATCCAATGCAAAAGGCGATATCAAAAAAGAAAACGCAACAGGAGACGGTCGTGGCAATGCAGCGATCGGCAACTTACTGAAAGGACGTGGTACAAAAGCCGGATCTCAGGGTAATGGAAGCGGTCCTGGAAATTACGGCGATCCACTGGGTGGCGACGGCGATGGAAACAGCCTGATTGGGATTGACAGAAAACTGGTAGGATTCATTCCGGGGACTATGGGAAGAGGTGGCACACAGCCCAGCCACAATTGTTCTGCCAGCGGAAGCATTACAATATCTTACACTGTAGATAAATCCGGGAAAGTGACTTCTGCGAGACGCCAAAGCGGTCTCTCCGATCCTTGTGCATCCAGCACTGCCATAAGCTGGGTAAATCAATATGTGAAAGCAGAAGCCGCCAATGTTTCTTCCAAAGGGACTTACAAAATCACTTTCTAAGATCCTATTAATAATCATTTTTCGCAAAATTCTCCGAGATGTGTTCGGATTAATCATTAAGTAATTCATAAATTTGAAACTCATTAAAAACAAATAAAAAACTATGGTAAAGCAACATATTTCTGTTTGGGAATTCTTATTTGGCGGAGGTTTGCTGAATGTTTGTCTTGTGATTGTCCTCTTATTTTTGGGCATTGCAGCCATCGTTTTCTTTATCCAGAAACTGATTGCTCTCAATAGGGAAAACCAAGTGGATCCTTATCTGCTGAAAAATGTGAACGATATGCTGAATGATGGCAGAATCCAATCGGCTATAGATTTTTGCAGAAGAGACAATTCCCCGGAGTCCAGAAGTGTTGAAAAAGGACTTTCCAGACTCGGAAGACCTGTGAGCGAAATTGCCAACGCTATGGAAACCCATGCCCAGATAGAGCTGAATAAAGCGGAGAAAAATATCGGTTTCTTAGCAACACTTTCCGGCGCAGCGCCAATGTTGGGACTTCTTGGCGGTATTTTGATCTTAGCTTTTACTTTCGGAACATTGTCCAAAACGGAAACCGTTGTAGCTCAAAATCTTTTAGCTGCTGATTTTTACAACGCATTAGCACCGTCCACAATTGGGTTAATTGTAGGTTTTCTATCTTATATTTTTCATAATATTCTGGTTGGAAAAGTGGATTATCTGCTGATGAAAATCCAGTATCACACCAATGAATTCCTGGATATTATTAACAAACCTTCTTAAATGGAATTCCGCAGAAGAACAAAAAGATTATCCGGACTGCCAGTTGCGTTTTACGTGGTTATGCTGTTATTTTTTGTGCTGTTATTTTCTTTCAATTCACTTTATTATAAAGTTTCCGAGCCACCCAAACCTGTTGTTGCAGAAACACCAAAATCAGTAGAAGAACCGAAAGCAGATTCTATTATAAAGCCGGAAATCTACATTCCGGATATAGAATTTTTGCCTCCGGATACTGTTACTGTGGCGAAGGAAAAACCTGCTGGGGAAGAGAAAAAAGAAACATCAAAGCCTGATAAAAACGAAAAAAGCCTGGCAAAAGATGAAAAAAAAGAAACTGTAACTACAGATTCCAAAAGCGATAAAATCACTAAGATCGGGAAAGACAGGATGCTTACAGCTTTCATTCCAGGAACGATGGGAAAAGCCGGAAAATTGCCGCCTCATAATTGCAAAACAAAAGGAGAACTCGTGATGTTCATCACCATCGATAAAGCAGGGAATGTGACCAATGCAGGAAGAAGCAGCGGAATCAAAGATGCTTGTAATATAACAGCCGCCGTAATCTGGACGAAACAATATGTGAAGGCTAAGAAATCCCAGAACATCTCGCAGGGCACATACACTATTGTTTTTTAAATTAAATCTTTTTCAATTCTGTTTTCAGTAGAACTATGACCTCACAAGACTATCAGGAAGCTGTTGACTGGCTTTTTGTACAGATGCCGAATTATCAGACCGATGGGCAAAAAGCTTATAAACCCGGACTTGACAATATCAAAAAACTCTGTGATTTTTTCGGTAATCCGCAGGATAAAATCAGGACTATTCACATTGGAGGAACTAATGGGAAAGGCTCTACTAGCAATATGCTGGCCTCTGTTCTTCAGGAATCGGGTTATAAAACAGGACTTTACAATTCACCCCATTTGATTGACTTTACCGAACGAATCAAAATCAATGGAAAGAATTGTGATAAGGAATTTGTTTACGATTTTATCCAAAAATTGAAGCATTTGCCAGGAGACATCCGTCCTTCTTTCTTTGAATTTACTACAATAATGGCATTTGAATATTTTTATCATCAAAAAGTGGATGTAGCGATAATCGAAGTAGGCTTGGGAGGAAGATTAGACTCAACCAACATCATCAAACCATTGGTTTCTGCCATTACCAATGTTCAACTCGACCATCAGAATATTTTAGGAAATACGATTGAAGAAATTGCGAGAGAAAAAGCAGGAATTATCAAGAAAAATACTACGATAGTTTCCGGCGATGAAAATCCTTCAGTAAAAAAAATTATCCAACAAAAAGCAATAGAAATTAAAGCAGATTTCATTGATGCAACAGCAATTAAAACCGATCTGGTCTCTGATTTAAAAGGGAATTATCAGAAAAAAAATATTCGGGTAGTTCTATCTCTGGTCGATGAATTGATAAAACAAGGATTCCAAATCAGTGAAGAAAATCTGAAATCCGGACTTTTAAATGTTCACAAAAACACAAATTTCATCGGACGTTGGTTTGAATTTTCAGAAGATCCGTTAACGATTTGTGACACAGGGCACAATCAGGCAGGTTTGGAAGAAGTATTCAGCCAGCTCCATGATTATACGCAACTTAAACATATTATCTTAGGGTTTGTAAATGATAAAAAAATTGATGATGTCATCCCAATGCTGCCTGCAGAAGCAGAATTTTATTTTGTAAAACCAAACATCAATCGTGGGCGGCATCCGGAAGATTATGAACATCTTTTAAAAAAATCTGGTCTGAGTTATAAAATTTTCGATTCAGTTCAAAAAGGCTATCTTACTGCAAAACAGAATTGTAAAAAAAATGAGATGATTTTTATCGGTGGAAGCAACTTTGTAGTGGGAGATTTTTTAGAAAAAAATTTGTGAATATCGTTATAAGTTGTATATTTGCACCACTCTAAACGAGAATTAGAGGGTTCTTAGCTCAGTTGGTTCAGAGCATCTGGTTTACACCCAGAGGGTCGGGGGTTCGAATCCCTCAGGACCCACAAAAAAGGAACGAAACCTTTTCAAAAAATTCGGGTTCTTAGCTCAGTTGGTTCAGAGCATCTGGTTTACACCCAGAGGGTCGGGGGTTCGAATCCCTCAGGACCCACAAAATCTTCCAGTATTTTGGGAGATTTTTTTGTTAAAGTTAGGGCGATTAGCTCAGTTGGTTTAGAGCGTTGCGTTGACATCGCAGAGGTCACTGGTTCGAATCCTGTATCGCCCACTTTTCTTAATTATTTCTTAACATCCAAATCTTCTATTTAACATAATCGTTAAAATTTCTATAAAAACATCAATCAGTTGTTTAAATTTTTGACTTAGGAAAGATTTTTGATGCACTCTTCGAATTAAAATTTCGGATTCTTAATGTTTTGGAAATTTCTTTTTTATTACTAATCCTCTCAAAAGGAAACCTATGAAAAGATATTATGCGGTATTAATCGGCTTTTATACTATTTTTCTCCTGTATATGATGTTCTACGGCTGCGGAAGGCATCCCGACTATGGATTCCTGCAATTGAATCCCTTCCAAAGCATCAAATATTTCCTGAACTACCATCAGGTTTTTTCTCAGGCTTTTATGGTCAATATAATCGGAAATATCCTGGTTTTTATTCCATACGGATGGTTGGGAATATTGGATAAAAGATTTAACAGACTTCCGCTTTTGCTATTTGTATTTATTTCGTGGATATCTATGATTGAGCTGGCTCAGCTCTACACGGCAAGAGGAACTGCAGATGTAGATGATGTTTTTCTTAATACGTTCGGAATGCTGATCGGCTACTCTATCCTGAAATTGGTAACCAAACTGAATCTTGCTAATATCCGAGTGGAACTGGAAACAGATTATAGTCTCAATCCTTTTTCATATAACCGATAAGCTGACCTAATTTATAAAAATCCAAAGCTTTTAGTGAGGCATTTCCTCCTAAAAGTTTCTTTTGTAAATATGGTTTTGTAAATCTGTATATCAAATCAAAAATAAAAATCCCTCCTGTCTTCTCAAGCAAGAAGTAAGCTTTAGCCAGTTTTATACTGGAGCTTTTGATCGTTTTTTTTTCTTTTTTAATAAGATGTGCTAAACTTTTTGCAGACTGATCCGCCTTGTCCAGAAAAATAATATTGGTTTCCACATCATTATTGAAAATAGGATTATCAATATGATCAATAGGAATATTAGAAGCCTGAAGATCACTGGCAAATATCAAATCTTCGTAGCCGTACTGTTCTATTGTTTCGTCAAACGGATGCTGTTTCAGAACGGACTTTTTCACCACAAAATTATTAGTCTGGAAATCCAGATAAGGGGATTGTAAACGTTTATTAACCGGAAGATTCTCTCTTTCAACAGCAAATCTCCACCTCAGTCCGAATTCGGATTCAGGCTTGGATTCATCGACTTTTCTACCTCCATAGACTACTTCAGGAGTGTGAGTATCCAGGAATTCCAGATAAGTTTTAATAAATGCTTTATTGATGATCTTTCCGTCACAATCAAGAAAAAGAAGATAATCTGAATCGGAATACCGAAGAAATAAATTTCGTATTCTGGACCTGCCAATATTGTTATCGAGAAAAATAAACTGCCTGACTATGTTTTCAAGACCCTTGTTTACTGCCACAAAATCAGGATGCGACGCATCATCGATCAGAATAATTTCTGCATTCAGATTTTCCTTGATGATTTGGGAGTAAAGAGTGTGGACCAAATCATTAATATCAAAATTGTAGATTGGAATACAAATGCTCAGTTTCATATTCTATCAATAATTTCCTGAATATTCAGTTCTTCGAGACATGCATAATCTCCACGGAAACATTCTTTATCGCCAAAAACAGAACACGGTCTGCAAGACAGATCTCTCACTTGCACTATATCATTTTCACTCTGTCCATAGCCCAGAAATCCGGCAAAGTGATGCGTAGAGCCCCAAACCGAGATACATCGCGTTCCCATCAGGCTGGCAAGATGCATATTGGCAGAGTCCATTGATATCATCACTTGTAGTTCAGATATTTTCTTTAGTTCTTCTTTTAACGAGAGTTTTCCGGATAAGCTATGCGTATTGGGAATTTGTTTTTCCCATTGGGTCAGAATTTCATTTTCTTCTTTTCCGCCACCAAAAAAATAAATTTTATAAGACTTCGCAAGAATCCTGGCAAGCTCAAATGATTTTTCCTGCGGCATCATTTTACCCTTGTGCTGGGCAAACGGCGCAAATCCAATATCTTTTTTTATGTCAGATTGTTTTCTAAGCTGATGAGATAAGTTTACTTCAAAACCCATTCTCCTAAAAACATCGGCATAGCGTTCCACGGTTCTTTTCAGTTGGAATTTTTTGAGATTCCACACATCGGTCAGTTTTTCTTTTTCATCTTTTCCTTTATCAATCTGGTACACTTTATAACCATGCCTGATGAAAATAGAATTAACCATTTTAGTCCGGATTACATCGTGCAGATCGGCAACATAATTTGGTTTATAGGTCTTTATCAGGTGTTTTGTTAGTTTCCTGATCCCGAAAATGCCTTTGTAATCATCAAAGCTGATTCCGTGGAATTTCAGCCGGGGATGTTTATCAAAAAGAGCTCCGAAATTATCCCGACTAACAAACACTATTTCTACATCCGGGTTCTGCTCCAGAAACTCTACACAGACCGGAACCGTCATTGCAACATCTCCAAAAGCAGAGAAACGATATGCCAGAATCCTCTTCACCTATTTCTTTAGTTGAAATGCTACCGCATAAAATTTGATTTGCTTTGTCATAGCCATCAATCCGTTGGCACGTGATGGAGACAAGAATTCCTGCAGCCCAATTTCTGAGATGAAATCAAAATCAGAATCCAGGATTTCCTGGGTAGAATGTCCGCTGTAGATTCTTACTAACAATGAAACTATACCTTTCGGTAAAATCCCGTCGGAATCTGCGTTGAAAAACAACTTTCCATCCCGGAATTCGGCATCAATCCAAACCTTGGACTGACAGCCTCTGATCAGGTTTTCATCCGTTTTTTTATCTTCCGGGAGACCTTGCAGCTCTTTTCCAAGATCGATAATATATTCATATTTCTGCTCCCAATCGTCCAGAAAGGCAAATTCATCGATGAGTTCCTGTTGTTTTTCTTTGATTGTCATTCAGAATTGATTTGAATTAAAATTAAATTATTTTATAAAAACTAATAAATCAAAGTCTATTGTTTTTCCTCTTGTGGTCGATATTATTTTACCAATTGAGCGATATTAACAATCACTTTTATGGCAGCCAACATACTTTCCAAAGGGACGAATTCGTATGGTCCGTGGAAGTTATGTCCACCAGCAAAGATATTTGGACACGGCAATCCCATATAAGATAATTGCGCACCATCAGTTCCACCTCGGATGGCTTTGATTTTTGGCTCGATTCCGGAATCTTTCATTGCTTGTTCTGCAATATCTACGATATGCATTTTACCTTCGAACTGCTTTTTCATATTGAGATATTGCTGCTTGATTTCTATCTCAGCCGTTTTCGCACCATATTTTTTGTTGATTTCTTCCACTTTTTCAACAATCATTTTTTTTCTGTCTTCAAATTTTTGATCGTCGTGGTCACGAATAATGTATTGAAGTTTGGCTTCGGAAACATCACCTTCGAAATCCGTCAGATGGAAAAATCCCTCAAAACCTTTCGTTGTAGCCGGCGTTTCATTAGCCGGAAGTGATTGGATAAATTCTGAAGCCACTAAACCTGCATTCAGCATTTTACCATAAGAATAACCGGGGTGTACAGACAATCCGTGGATTTTAACAACTGCTCCGGCAGCATTGAAGTTTTCATATTCCAATTCGCCAATTTCTCCGCCATCCATAGTATAAGCCCATTCTGCGCCAAATTTTTCAACATCAAAATGATGTGCCCCTCTTCCAATCTCTTCATCCGGATTGAATCCGATAGAAATTCGTCCGTGTTTGATCTGCGGATTAGCCAAAAGGAATTCTCCAGCAGTTACAATCTCTGCAACACCGGCTTTATCATCAGCACTCAGCAATGTTGTTCCATCTGTAGTGATAATGGTTTGTCCGATATATTTTTTTAAGGATTCAAATTTGGTTGAAGATAAAGTAAATCCGGATTCTTTATTCAGTAACAAATCTTCTCCGTCATAGTTTTCCCAAATTTGCGGATTGACATTCTCGCCATTGAAATCTGGTGACGAATCATAATGCGCAATGAATCCAACTTGCGGAACTTTTTCTTCTTTATTAGAAGGAATGAATCCAAAAACATAGCCTTTCTCATCAATGCTCACATCTTCCAATCCCAGATCCTGTAATTCTTTGTACAGATAATTGGCGATATCCCATTGCCTTTCTGTAGAAGGTGTGGTTTCACTTTCTGCGTCGCTGGTAGAAAATATCTTGATGTATGTGGTGAATCGATTAAGGAGTTTTTCTCTCCAGATGCCGTCTAATTGGATGTTTTCCATATAATTTGCTATATCTCCGCAAAGTTATATATTTATGCAGTGAACGACAAATAATATATGAAGGATTGATTACTGTTGATACAATCAAAGGAAGCGCGAGCGAAGCGAGCGATGATGAATAGGATTGGAACGTCGAATTACAGCAGCCCGACTTGAGTGGAGCTCTTTTTCTTTTTTTGAAAAAAAGAAAAAAGCGGGAACGGAAGGCGGATATAGCTGCCCAAATTTTTAAAATATAGATACCAATGTTCTTAACAGAATGCCCACGAGACGCCATGCAAGGCTGGGGAGAAAAAATTCCTACACAAAAAAAAATAGACTATATCAACCGGTTGATGGAAGTAAGATTTGATGTTCTGGATTGCGGAAGTTTCGTGAATCCGAGAACGATGCCACAGATGGCAGATTCCGGCATCGTGGTAGATGAAATAGACAAATCGCTTTCCAACACAAAACTCTCTGTAGTCGTAGCGAATCTTCGTGGTGCGGAAAAGGCTTTAAGCCACGGGCAGGTTGATATCCTGGGATTTCCTTTTTCTATCTCGGAAACCTTCCAGCACCGGAATACCAATAAAAGTCGGGAAGAAGCATTTTCAGAAGTAGTGAAGATTTTAGAGCTCGTGAAAGCCGAAAGCAGACAGCTGAATCTCTATTTCTCAATGGCATTCGGAAATCCTTATGGAGAAAGCTGGAAATGGGAAGAGGTGGATTTTTGGGCAAAGCGCTTTGAAGAAATTGGTATCAAAGATATTTTATTATCGGATACAACCGGCGTCGGCGATGTGGAAAGAATCTCACTTCTGTTCAATAAAATTCCTGCAAAATATCCCGGCATTAATTTCGGAGCCCATTTCCATAACCGTTACGAGGATTCTTACATCAAACTGAAAGCGGCTTATGATGGAGGCTGCAGAAGATTTGACAGTGCAATAAAAGGAATTGGAGGCTGCCCAATGGCAAAAGATGATCTGGTTGGCAATATGCCTACAGAAAAAGTATTTTCTTTTATGCAATCCGAGAAAATTGATATTTATCAAAATTTACTTCACTTCGAAAGTGCTTATAACATGGCAAAAGATATATTCCATTTTTAAAAAATTATCGTACATTGTAGGCAATATCGCATTTTAACAATATTTAATCTAAAAAACTTCAAATTTCGGAAAAATAGCGTAATTTTATTACCGAAAAACTATTTAATACCCACTAATCTATGACTTCAAAAACAACTTATTTAGGCGAATTTAAAATTGAATCAGTGCACGAAGCCTCTGGTGAAGTTTTCTCTACTTATGTTCCTTCCAATGACTTTACTGTGCGAGAACATTTTTCTCCCACAGATATTTTTGCTACAGCATTGGCAGAGAGCGTGTTTGCCTCACTTGTTGTTTTAGGCAAGGACAGGAATATCGATATTACAGGCGCAACCTGCGAACTGAAAAAAACAATGTATTTTGAGCCAAGAAGAATCGGTGAAATTTTCTGTATTTTCAAGTTTCCGCATTCTTATACTGCAGAAGAAATCAGCTTTATTGAGGAAACCGCCAAAAACTGTCCGGTTTATCTGAGCCTGCATCCCGACATCAAAAAAATACTACTATTTGAATATCAGAATTAATAGAAAATCCTGCAGTTTGCAGGATTTATTTTTATAACATTCCAAGTTCGAACTTGGCTTCTTCACTCATCATTTCCTTGGTCCAAGTTGGCTCAAAGGTCAGTTCTATCTTAGCAGATTTCACACCTTCCACTCCTCTGACTTTTTCTTCTACTTCTACAGGTAATGTTTCTGCAACAGGACAATTAGGCGACGTTAAGGTCATTATAACCAGAACTTCTCCTTCATCCGAAATCTGGACATCGTAAACCAATCCCAGTTCATAAATATCGACCGGAATCTCCGGATCATAAACCGATTTCAGTTCCTTGATTATTTCTTCACCAATATCTGCAATCTGATCGTCTGTATATTTCATGTTAATCCAATCTTTTAAGTAAATCTTCCTGGCGCATCCGCCTGAAAATATTTGCCAAAGTTAAGACATCTTTTTCACAATAATGAATGATTCTGTCTATATCCCCTTCTTTGTAATAGATATCTGCCACCATGCTTCCGTCGATGTCATCTTTGGGCGTGGGAATTCCGAAAATATGAGCTAATAACTCCAGCGAGACATAACTTTTCCAGTCTCCGAATTTCCAAAGTTCCATCGTGTCTATATGAGGGATCTCCCAGGGTTTCTTTCCGAACATCTGGAACGGAACCGGAGGCTGAATGCCGTGGATTAAAAGCCGTCTTGCGATGTAAGGAAAATCGAATTCCTTTCCATTATGTGCACAAAGTATGCTATTATTAAGACGAGGACTATTGAACAATTCGCAGAAAGCAACTAATAAGTTCCTCTCTTCTCCTGAAAATGTTTTGATTTTAAGTTTTCCAGTATTATTATCAATCATTCCAATAGAGATGCAGATTATCATCCCAAATTCGGCCATAATTCCTGCACGTTGCTCATAGAACTCGGAGGCTTCTGTTTCTTCTTTTCTCTGAGATTTGGTTTTCTTGTCCCAAAGATATTGGGTTGTAGCGTCAAGATTGTTCCAGGAATCTACCTGGGGAACAGTTTCTATATCTAAAAAAAGAATATTCTCTATGGGGATCTTATGAATCATTTGTATTTAAATTTCAATAAAAATAATAAAAAAACCCAACATTGCTGCTGGGTTCTATTTTGATTTTCTAAACTCATTAGAAAGGATATTCGTAGATTTCGGATTCGTGATAGTACGGATTTCCTGTCGGCATTAACTTTAGTTTTGCCAAAGCAGTCATTACAACAAATGTAAATAGTCCTACAACAAAAATAAACGAACCTAATACCAACAGAGCTGTAGGAAGATTATTCCAATACGGTCCCACTGTTCCCGGCATTACCATATTAAAGTAATCCACTGCATGTCCAAAAATTACCAAGACCGACATAAAAGTAACGACTTTGTAATTTCTCTTTATACTGCTGCTCACTAAGACCAATAGAGGTACAAGGAAATTGATAATCAACATTGGCAAGAATGTAGGTCTGTAATACTCGAATCTGCCAAAGAAATAATTAACTTCTTCCGGAACGTTTGCGTACCAGTACAGCATAAACTGACAGAACCAAAGGTAAGACCACAACATACTGGTTGCAAATAAAAACTTACCAAGATCGTGAAGGTGATTATTGTTAAATTGCGGGTAAACGCCTTTCTTCTTCAGATAAACACTGATGATAATCATCACGGCAATAGAAGTAGATAAACAGCTAACCATAGAATACCAGATGTAAAGTGTTGAATACCAGTGAGGGTCAATTGACATCAACCAATCCCAAGCCCAGGCTGCTGAAGCAAATCCAAAGAATGCGATATAACCAACACTCCAGCTATATAAACTTGCGTAGATCTTTCTGTTGCCTTTATTTTCATCCACCTTTTTGGAAAGGTTTTTCAATTTCCACACGAAGAAAGATGCACCCACAACATAGATAATGGTTCTGATCGCATAGAAAGGGATATTAAGGAACTTTTTCTTTTCAAATAATATAACATCAAATTCTGGAGAGTTAGGATCAGTAAGATCTGGATCCATCCAATGGAACAAGTGTCCAACTCCTGAAATATTAAGCAACATAATTATAATCAAGATTGCCCCTCCGTAAGGAATAAAGGAAGCAATAGCCTCCATTACTCTTGTTACAATTATAGACCAGCCAGCGTGTGCCGCATGTTGGATACTGTAAAAGAATAAAGCACAACAGCTGATACCAAAAGCAAACACAGCAAAAGTATGGATAGCAGCAAGTGGCTGATTATGAATCTGATGTTTTGCATGATCAAGATGCGCATTATGATCCTGAGGTCCAACCAATTCACTGGAATGAGATGGTGCTTCGTGCCCTTTGGAATGAACAGATTCCATCCAGTGGGTAATTGTAGCATCGTCTAATCCGTGGTTAAGTACATAACCAATACCGAATAAAACAACTCCTACTGCAATAAGTATGATTGAATATAATCTTAATTTAGGTGAAAAACTATACATTACTTCTTTTTTTATTTAGCATTAGCTTTATCTTCAGTTTTCGCCGGAGCAGCTGCAGTAGTTGCTGCCGGAGCTGCATCGGAAGCTGCAGGTGCAGCTGCTGCAGTTGGTGCTTTGAATGTGTTATAAACATATAGAGCTACTCTCCATCTGTCACCAACGTTCAGTTGTCCTGCATAAGAACCCATAGCATTTCTACCATTGGTCAAAACGTAGTGTACAGAACCGATGGTAATTTCTCTGTCTGCATATTTAGGAACTCCGGAATAAGCACCGCTTTGTACAATAGGTCCTTGTCCATCACCATTCACACCATGACAGGCAGCACATGTTTTATCATACAAAGATTTACCTCTTGCTAAATCTGCTTCAAGATTCTCAGCTTTCAGTGGAGAAACTGTGATCGTTTTTGAAGCATCATACCCTGCGTTGTACTCTTCCATATTCTTTGGCAGAGTTTCTTCACTTACGATTCCATCCTTATTCTGAGAAACCGAACCTTCTACAGGAGAAAGTCCTGTGGCTCCATTACGAGCTGCGAAAGCCGGAATTTCATTTTCGTGATCAGAGTAAGCATCTTGTGCTTTCATCAAAGGATCGTAAGCCACCGGAAAATACATATCCGGAAAATACACCAAAGGCGGATTATCTTTTGGACCGCAAGAATTCAGTAAAACAGTTGTTAAACCAAAGATTGCTGTAATTTTTAAAATACTATTCTTCATCTTAGGCATCTTTAACAGTTATTTCTTCAACACCTGTATCAATTAACAGTTGCTTTATCGTTTCTACATCGTCTGATACAAACTCCATCATAAATTTATCGTCCGTAGTTCTCGGATCGGGATTCTGTGGTTTTGCACCAGGATACATTTTATTTCTGAAAAGAAAAGTCAATGACATCAAGTGGGCAGAACAGAACACCATTAACTCGAACATTGGATCCACAAAAGCTGGCATATTATGAGCCCAGTCAAATGCTGGTTTACCACCAATATTCTGAGGCCAGTCGTGATTCATGATATACCATGTTAACGTAATTCCGATTGTAACCCCATAACAAGCATAGATAAATGCGGCATCCGAAATTCTGGTCTTTTTCAATCCTAGTGCTTTGTCCAAGCCGTGGACCGGGAAAGGTGTGTAAACTTCGTTTATCTTGATTCCTTTATCATTGAAGGCTTTAACGCCGTGCATTAGATCATCGTCGTCGCCGTAAAGTCCATATATAATCTTAGTGGTGCTCATCTCCTTCTTTTGCTTTATAAGTTTCACCGGAAATTTTCAAAATACTCTTCAATTCTGCCTGTGCAATTACAGGGAATGTTCTTGCATATAAAAGGAATAATACAGAGAAGAATCCAATAGTACCCAAATATACACCAACGTCTATTATTGTCGGAACAAACATTGTCCAGGATGATGGCAGATAATCTCTTGACAAGTTGATTACAATGATATCAAAACGTTCAAACCACATCCCGATATTAATAATCAAAGCTATAATGAATGTCCAGAAGATATTAGTTCTAACTTTCTTGAACCAAAATGCTGCCGGTACAACCAGGTTACAGATGATCAATGCCCAAAATGCCCACCAATAAGGACCAACTGCAGCCCCAGGAGAAAGATAAGTAAAATCTTCATATCTGGAACCTGAATACCATCCGATAAAATATTCAGTTGCGTAAGCTACAGTTACCATACCACCTGTTACAACGATTACGATATTCATAATCTCTATATGGTACATCGTGATATAGTCCTCTAAGTGACAAACTTTTCTTGCTACCAATAAAAGCGTCTGTACCATTGCAAATCCTGAGAAAATCGCACCTGCCACGAAATATGGAGGATAGATTGTTGAGTGCCATCCTTTGATTACCGAAGTAGCAAAGTCAAAGGATACCGTAGTATGAACCGAGAATACAAGCGGCGTTGCCAAACCTGCTAATACCAAAGACAACTCTTCGAATCTCTGCCAGTGTTTCGCTTTACCTCCCCACCCGAATGCAAGAATGGTGTAAATCTTTTTATTGAAAGGGGTTTTTGCTCTGTCCCGGATCATTGCAAAATCAGGAATCAATCCCATAAACCAGAATACTACAGATACTGAGAAATATGTCGAGATTGCAAACACGTCCCAAAGTAATGGTGAATTAAAATTAACCCAAAGAGATCCGAATTGGTTTGGCAAAGGGAATACCCAATATCCTACCCAAACTCTACCCATGTGGATTACGGGGAAAATTGCTGCCTGACAAACAGCGAAGATCGTCATCGCTTCTGCAGAACGGTTAACCGACATTCTCCATCTTTGTCTAAATAATAATAGTACAGCAGAGATCAATGTTCCGGCGTGACCGATACCTACCCACCATACAAAGTTGGTAATATCCCAACCCCAGTTGATAGTTCTGTTTAGTCCCCACGCACCGATTCCGGTTCCAATAGTGTAAGCAATACAACCAAATCCGTAAACAAACAGAACCAAGGCTGCATATAATGATGCCCACCACAGTTTCCCTGCACGTTCTTCGATAGGTCTGGCGATATCTTCTGTGATATCGTGATAAGTCTTGTGACCAATAATTAAAGGTTCCCTTATCGGAGCTTCGTAATGTCCTGACATTTTTTACCTATTTATTATTTAAACTTTCTTTTCTGTTTCTGATTTTTGTATGGTAGAATACATTCGGCTTAGTTCCGATCTCTTCTAACAATACATATTTTCTGTTGCTGTTGAACAAGCTGCGTACTTCTGATTCTACATCATTCATATCTCCAAACTTCAATGAACCTGTAGAGCAAGCATTGGCACAAGCCACTTGGAACTCACCATCCTGTACTCTTCTTCCTTCTTTTTTAGCTTCAAGGATAACGTTCTGTGTCATCTGGATACACATAGAGCATTTTTCCATTACCCCTCTTGTTCTTGTAACAACATCCGGGTTTAGAACCATTCTTCCCAAGTCATTGTTCATGTGGAAGTCGAATCTATCGTTCAATGCATAATTGAACCAGTTGAAACGTCTTACTTTATAAGGACAGTTATTTGCACAATATCTTGTACCGATACATCTGTTGTAAGCCATTTGGTTCTGACCCTGCTTACCGTGTGAAGTTGCCGCTACCGGACAAACTGTTTCACAAGGTGCATGGTTACAGTGCTGACACATTACCGGCTGGAAAATAACATCAGGACTTTCAGCAGCATTTTCAAGAGCTCCTTTGATTCCTAAAAGATCACTACCATAAAGTTCGGGCACTGCCAATCCTTCTTTCAAACCTTCGTAAACTTCAACTTTCTGTTCAGTAGAATAGTAACGGTCAATTCTCAACCAATACATATCCCTGGACATCCTGATCTCTTCTTTCCCTACAACTGGAACGTTATTTTCAGCCTGACAAGCTACTACACAAGCACCACAGCCAGTACAGGAATTAAGATCTACAGACAGGTTGAAGTGCGGTCCATCCGTATCGTCATAAGCATCCCAAAGATCAATTTTGCCAATTGGCAGTTCTCCACCTATAGTATGCATTGATAAAGGCTTGTTCCACTCATCTACAGGCTTATTGATGAAATCATCCAAAGTTACTTCTTTAGCGATCTCATATCGACCCATTAATGTATTCTGAAGCTGCATTCCTGCAAACTCGTGTCCGTCTCCAGATTTTTCTATTTTAACATTGGTAAGAACAGTATTGTAACCATCAAAAAGCGGATAAGCGTTCACACCGGTTTCTGCTACTTTACCTGAATCCTTTTTACCATAACCAAGTGCTAGGCCTAGAGAACCATCTGCCTGACCAGGCTGGATAAAGACAGGAACATCTTTCAATGTCACACCATTTACCGTTACATTTACTGTATCACCGTCCAGCTGCATTCTTGCGTTAAGACTATTTTTCAGTCCAAGGCTGTCTGCATCTTTTGGAGAGATTGTCAGATAATTATCCCAGGATAATCTCGAAATCGGATCCGGAAGCTCCATCAGCCAAGGATTGTTAGCTTGTGTTCCGTCCCCTATGGAAGGTTTGGTATAAAGTTGTAACTCTAATTGAGCTGGTTTGAATGCTGACAATTCAGCAACTGCCTGTGCGGCATTTCCACCTGAGTAAGCTAGTCCTGTAGAAAGTCCTCCAGCTGTGAATCCATTATATAGATTCTTGTTGAAAGACAATCCTCCGTTTAGCGTTAAAGCATTAGCTTTAAGGTAATTATAATAATTATTAGCCGGATTATCCTTACCATTGATCCAAACCAGAAGAGATTCTTCGATCTGTCTGGATTTGTAAATCTTCTGGATCGTAGGCTGCATCAAAGAATATGCACCTGTTTCCGGTGTGATATCACCCCAGGATTCTAACCAGTGTGTGTAAGGAATAACTGCTTTGGAAGCTTTATATAATTCATTTTTCTTATCTGTGATTGCAACAGAATAAGGTACTTTTTCAATGGCTGATTTTAGAGCCTGTCCTTTGGCGTGGGAATAAATCGGGTTGATATTGTTTGTAATCAAAACGCCAACCTGTCCGCCGTTCAACCAAGAAACAAATTCATTGAATCTTGCGTTGTCATATTCTTTAAGGAAATTAGCTTTACCTGTGAAAGCTTTAGATCCTAATTTTTGGTTGATTAAGTGAGCCAAAACATAAGCCGCTTTGGAACCATCAGCAAAAACTACAGCATTGCTACCTTTTGCCTGAAGCTCTTTTACGATTTCCGATGCTACTTTATCAGAAGTTCCTCCGTTCAGTCCGTTATAAACCTCTACCAAAGTTTTGAAAACAGCACTTGGCTTTAGTCTGTATCTGGAATCGGCATTGGCACCTGTCAGGCTCATATTGGACTCTACCTGGATATGTCTCAACATATTTTCTCCCGGTTTTCTCGCAGCCGCATAGGAAACTTCCAAGCTCGATGCGTTGTAATCTCCAAGAAAGTCTGCATTGAACGATACTACCAATTGGGATGCACTAAGATCATAAACCGGTAATGCTCTCTGTCCGAAAACTTCCTGTGCAGCGTCCAAAGCAGCTGCATACGGAAAAGCATCATAAGTTACCAATTCGGCGGAAGGATATTTTGCTTTGAAATCTCCGAACAATTTTTTGAAAGTAGGACTTGGGAATGAGTGAGATAGTACTACAATCTTTTTTCCTCCGTTTTGAGATTCAGTAAGACCTTTCAGGATGAAATCATCTACTTTATTGAAATCCCCCTGTTCTTCTCCGTTCAGAGCAGGATACTTTACTTTATCATTATCATAAAGAGAAAGAACACTAGCCTGAGCTCTTGCATTGGTTTTCCCCAGATTACCTGCCGCTGGGTTAACATCAATTCTGATCGGTCGTCCTTCTCTCGTTTTTACCAAAACGCTGGCAAAATCAAACCCGTCAAAATAAGAAGATGCATAAAAGTTAGGAATTCCCGGAATGATGTCGTGCGGTTTTACCACATAAGGAATCGTTTTGATAACCGGAGCCTCACAAGCTGCCAAAGTCACTGCAGCTGTAGAGAATCCCAAAAGTTTAAGAAAATCTCTACGAGAAGTTCCTGAGTTGCTCTCGGCGTTATCTAAGAATTCTTCAACCGGAATTTCATTCTGGAACTCTTTAGCAGCCAACTTTGCGTTCAAAGTCGGATCTTTTAGTTCGTGAATACTTCTGAATTGTATTTTATTTGAAGCCATTTATACTTCTAATTTTTGTTATTAATAATGACATTTACCACACTCAAGACCTCCAATTGCATCTACAGTGATCTTGCTTCCTTCACCATATTGTTTTTTCAACTTATCATGCAGATTTTTGAAGTATTCTTTATTGTAACCATTGTTCATATCCACTTCTGTAGTTCTGTGACAGTCGATACACCATCCCATCGTGAAGTTGTTTGCCATCTGAACCACATTCATTGTATCAACTTTACCGTGACAAGCTTTACATACTACATCAATTTTATTAGCAGGATCTTTCTGCTTCGCATTGAATGAGTTGATGATAGCCTGCTCACCCGCTACAACGTGCTGAGAGTGATTGAAGTAAACAAAATCCGGCATATTATGGATTCTTGTCCATTCTATAGGCGTTGTCTTACCTGTGTAAGCCTGTTTAGCTTCATCCCAACCAGCAGCGGCATAGATTTTTTTGATCTCTCCTGTGTAGAAATCTCTGTCTTTTCCTGGCTCCAGATATTTCCCTTTATATTCGGAAATGGATCTGTGACAGTTCATACATACGTTAACTGAAGGGATTTCTGAAACTTTTCCATATTTGGCACTGGAGTGACAAAGCTGGCAATCGATCTTATTTTCGCCTGCGTGAATTTTATGGGAGAAATAGATTGGCTGTTCCGGTGCGTAACCTTTATAAACGCCAATCCACATCAGCCAGTTCCATACACCATAAGCGGCAAACAATGCCAATAATGCGATAATTCCTTTTCCTACAAAGCTGTATTTTTCATACAATACGGAGAAAGAAGTAATTCTTGTAGAGTTAAGTTCAGATAATTCCGGAGATTGCTGAAGTTTTACCAACTGACGGATCTTCAATAGTAACCAGAATAAAAGCCCTGCAATAGCTATTAAAGAAGCAATCATGATTTTAGAATTCAACTGTTGCGCTTTTGCTGCTTCTACAGCCGCCATATTATCCGCAGCGCCTGCTCCCTCTGCATTGTCTGCCACAGCTTCTTCCTTTGGAGGATCTGTAGTATAAGCCAAGATATCATCTATATCCTGCTCAGAAAGACTTGGAAAAGCAAGCATCTCGGTTTTATTGAATTTCTCAAAAACCTCATTGGCATATTTATCACCTGATGCTCTTAAAGCTTTATTATCTTTAATCCACTTATGAAGCCAATCTGTGTCCAGGTTCTGCTCTGTTTTCAATCTATCAACGACTCCGCCCAAAGCAGGTCCCACCATTTGCTTATCCAGCGCATGGCAAGCCGTACAATTGGCTTTGAACAAATCCTGTCCTTTCTTTGGATCGCCTTGCGCATAAACAGAAGCGCCGGTTGATAACAACAAACTAATTGCTATCAGACCCTTTTTGTAATGCTTTCTCCAACTAATCATTTATATAATCTTGGGTTAGTAAAATTGTATTGAGTTTACATTCAATTCCGCAAAAATAGTACTTTAACAAAAATTAAGAAGACCTATTTGAAATGATTTTTTGATTTCGTTTTAATTTGTAACTATTCTAAATAACAGCATTTGCGTTTCGTTCAATTTATTTTAAATTTGCTGAAAAATATTTTTAAATGAACAATCTGCTTAAGTTTTTCATAGTCGCTGCGTTATTTTGTTTTTACAAAATTGATGCTCAATACGTTGTAAAGAAAGACACCTTATCGGGAACTGAGTTATCATTTGCACTGGACGAAAGAATCAATGATGCCCTGGAAAAAATTGAAGGCAACTGCAGCAGGATTTCTGATGCTCCGGTAAAAACACCAACAAAAGTTCTGGTTCCCAGCAGAGAACTTACCAATGCAGAGGTTTGTAGAAAAAACCCGAAAATTATGGGCTTCAAAATCCAGGTCATTACTGTAAAAAGTAATGATGAGGCCAGAAAAATTGCTACTGAATTTCGTGGAAATTTCCGAAATCTGAAAGTGGAAACGGACGCTTCTCTGCGTCCTAATTATAAAATCCTTGCCGGAAGCTACTTCTCGAAGCAAAGTGCTGCTGATGATCTCAGAAATGTAAAAAGAGTCTATCCAAGTGCGCTAGTAGTTCCATACGCCGTTTTCTGTGTAGAGGCTAAGTAATAACCGATCAAAATAAACTAAAATATCCGTCTGAAAAAAATCAGACGGATATTTTTATTTGTAATAAGCTTCCAGAAACTGATAAAATTCCGAAAGCCTGTAAAAATTATTGAAGCCAAGATAAACAGTCATTATCAAAAATAAACCGTAAACTAAACTTATCATAGTGCTTTTGTTTTTAATACTGAAAAACAACCAGCCCAGCAAAAGCGGATAAACAAAAACAAAATGACCGCCGTAGATGTAAGATGTATGCAACCCGAATTTCAGAATACAGTGAATCAGAATATCGAATGAAAAAGAAACCACAAGGATCCAGACCAATTTGTTTTTGTAGTTTTTCAAAACACTCCAGAGTATCATCAATAAAAGTATCGTTATGAAAATGTAAGGAACTGCCGCAGTAAAAACGTCCATGAAAATTGCCTTGTAATAGAACGTTTTATCCTTAGTATGATAATCCCGAATCTCGTAGCCGGAAAAAAGAATATTTCCTCCAAAAAACCAGGAGCCGATCATATCCCAAAGAGGCGTAACCTTCGGTTTTGAGAATTTGTCATATTGTTCTCCAGTCTTGCTAAGGAAATTTTGGAAGTTAAAATTGAGTCTTAACATAAAAAGAAAAAGAAAAATCGCAACGGACGTTGCAATTTTAGAAACCGCAATTCCTATTTTTTTCCAGTTCCAGAAAATTTTCTTCTCGAATAAAAACGGAATATAAACTTTGACAATGTTCGTAATGGTCAATCCTCCTATAAAAATCGAACCTAAAATGGTTGCCCCAAAAGAAATTGGTTTTTCTTCCTGAATTTTTTTGGCTGAATAATAATTAAATATTGACAGGAAAAGTAAAGTATAGGTATAAGTCTCCGGAGTGAATGACAACAGAATATTAGTGACAAATAATGCGTAAAAGATCAGAATCAACAGACTGATTTTCAAAGGAAGTCTGATAATGTTATTCAGGTATTTGAAAATCTGGACATTAGCCAAAGCTATTACAACCGTGGAAAGCATTGCCAAAACCAATCTAAAAACTGAGTCATACCGATTTCCGGAAATCAATAAGGCAAAATCCCTGATGCAGTCAAAAAAATAATTAGACAACGGATGTCTCTCAAAACCTCCGCCAGTCTGGACTATCGCCCGGTTATCAAAACTGAAATACGCATCCCAGGGAATCCTATTATCATAAACGATTCTGAAATTTTCTGCAAGAAACCAGGCATTGATTCCATAAACAATCATAAAAAACAGGAAAATAAAACCTTCAATTTTGGTGGAGGGAAAAATGATTTTCAGAATGGATAGAATTTTATTGAGAAGCTTTTTCAAATTTCTGATATTTCTGCAAAAATAGAGAAAACCCTTTCAGAATATAGAATTCTGAGTGCATTTTTATAATTAATGAACAGGTATTTGTCAAAGAGGATAATTTTTATTGAGTTGAGAATTTTTTTTACTTTCGCTGGACAGAGACCTCACAGGTTTTAAAAACCTGTGAGGTCTGAAAATAAAAACACAATGGAAAATCAGGATTTTTTAGAAACTGGATATTTCTATCATATTTATAATAGAGGAAATAACCGGGAAAATATCTTCGTCGAAAATAATAATTATAGCTATTTCCTAAATCTTGTTGCCAAATATTTGCTTCCCATTTCAGAAATATACAGCTACTGCCTTTTGAAAAATCATTTTCATATTTTAATCCGAATAAAAGACGACATTGATATTCCACAAGAAAAATTGCATTTGCCCTTTTCAAATTTGTTTAATGCATACGCAAAAGCGGTTAATAAAAAATACAACAGAGATGGAAGTCTTTTCAAAGAAAGATATAAAAGAAAAAGAATCACAGATGAACAATATCTTAAAAACACGATTATTTACATTCACCTGAATCCAATAAAACATGGATTTTCTGATAAATTCGAGAATTATCCTTTCTCTTCTTTTAATTCAATAATTTCTGACAAACCTACAAAGCTTAAACGAGAAGAAATTTTGGAATTTTTCGGTGGAAAACAAAATTTTATCGACACACATTTTTTGAAAAAAGATTACGATTTTAATTTTGAAATGGAATAATTTGAAAAAGAGAGAGAAGAGACCTCACAGGTTTTAAAAACCTGTGAGGTCTAAATAATTAAGTATTTAAGATTAAAAATCAAAAAATTCAATCAAGAACTACAAGACAATTGGCTGCAACCTGTCTGATTATCATATTTAGAAGGTCTTCTTTGATTAAACTCCGGAAAGCGGTTTTCATAAGGATTTTGCAAAGCTTCTTTCAGCTTGAAAAACATCTCATAATTGCCATTTTCTGCATCCTGAATGGCTTCGAATAACAAATAATTCCTAAGAATAAATTTCGGATTGGTTTTGGACATTAGTTCCAAAGATTCTGTTTCTGAAATTTTATTTTTAAATTTTCTTTGTAGATATTTTTTTATGAAAACAGAAAGCCTATTCATTTCATTTTCATTCAGATTTCTGTAAAAACAGTCTGAAAAGTCATCGATTTCAATCTCAGAAGCAGGTCTTTCCAGACGTTGAAAAAACAGAGAGTAATCCAGATTCAAATCTTGCATCAGCTGCTGCCAGTCGGTAAAAAACCTTTCATCCTCAGACAAAACCTCATCAAAACCGAATTTGTTCGCTAACATTCTATCGTGCTCTTTCCAGAATCGTTTTCCGTAATCATCCAATATTTTTTCCAGAACTTCGGAATCGTTGATCAAAGGAAAAATTGCATTCGCCAAAGTCGCTAAATTCCAATGGGAAATCTGACCTTGCTTTCCAAAAGCATAACGCTTTCCAGGCAAATCTGTTGTATTGGGGGTGAATTCCAGATCATAGCCATCCATCATAGAAAACGGACCATAATCAATAGTTAATCCCAGAACCGACATATTATCCGTATTCATCACACCGTGCACAAAACCTACTCTATACCAATCTATTATCATTTTCAGAGTTCTGTTGCAAATCGCCTGAAACCATTCAATATATTGATTGGAATGATTTTCTAGATTGATTTCTGGATAAAAACTTTCTATGGAATAGTCTGCTAATCGTTTTAATAAATCATTTTGTCTCTTTGCCGATAACAATTCAAAATGACCAAATCTTAAAAAGGATTCAGCCGTTCTCACTACCACGGCGCCTTGTTCCTTCTGTGGATTTCCGGAATACTGAATGTCGCGGATAACATCTTCACCTGTTTTGGAAATGCTCAAAGCTCTCGTCGTCGGAACTCCCAGATGAAACATGGCTTCACTCATCAGATATTCCCGGATTGATGAGCGCAAAACGGCTCTTCCATCAGCATGTCTGGAATAGGGCGTTGCACCGGCACCTTTCCACTGGATTTCTGTTTGATGATTTTCATTAATAATTTCGCCTGCATAGATTGCTCTTCCGTCACCCAACTGTCCAGCCCAGTTTCCGAATTGATGGCCAGCGTAAGCTGTGGCATAAGTTCTTACATTATCCGGAAGATTTTGGGCGGCTAAGAAATCTTTATCCCCTTCTAATTTTCCCAGACCAATTTCTACAGACAATTTTTCATTAAAATCAATTAATTCTGTTTGATGGAAATCTGCAGGTTCCACAGTGCAAAACATTACATCCGGCGTTTGTCTCTGCATCAGGTTTCCCGAAAAATCTCCCGGGAATTTTTGCATGAAATTTTGAGTAATATTTTTTATATTCATAATTAAAAATCCCGTCTTGGTATGAGCGAGACGGGACTATTTTTATTTATTAAAATCGATATTATCAGAAGTATTCAGAGATTCATTAGAATTATCCTCTTTCTTTACCGGCTTATCCGGAACTTCTTTTACAGGATTCTTCAACTCGTCTATGGTCTGCAAGCCGCCATCGTCTCCATAACCACCTCTGAGACTGGTAAGATCTGAACAACTTCCGGTCCAGTTGGTCGGTTTGATGAACTTGTCTTCCGGACTTATGTTAAGCGCCTTATCCGCAAAAACTTTTTTCATAAAAATCGCCCAGATCGGAAGTCCCATTTTAGCACCCTGCCCTTCTCCTGTGCTCCAGAAGTGTGTCGCTCTGTCTTCCCAGCCTACCCATACTCCGGTTGCCAGCTTGGGCACAATTCCCATAAACCAACCGTCCGAGTTTTTCTGTGTGGTTCCGGTTTTACCTGCAATCTCCGCATTAATTCCCTGTCTCCTCAATTCTCCAGAAGCCGTCCCAAATTCTGCCACACCTTTCATCAGATCGATCATTGTATAGGCATACATTTCGTTCATCACTTCTTTCACTACAGGTTTTACTTCTTTGATCACACGGCCATTTGCATCCTCAATTCTCCAGATCATTTCTGGCTTGGTATAATTTCCGAAATTGGCAAAAGTACTGTATGCACCCAGCATTTCGTAGATGGTAATATCTGAAGTTCCCAATGCCATCGGAAGACTTTTATCAATTGGATCTGTAACTCCTAGATCTCTAGCAAGCTGAATTACATTTTCTGTTCCGGCCATTTCTGCCAGCCGGATTGCAACCGGGTTTTGAGAATGTGCCAGCGCATCTTTAAGTGTCAGCATTCCTCCACGTCCTTTTACGCTCCAGCTTCCTTTGGTATAAGTTCCGTTGGAAACTGCAGAACAAGGCGTCATCCCAAGATGCATAATTGCTGTGGCGTAAACAAATGGCTTAAATGTAGATCCAACCTGGCGTTTCCCTTGTTTCACGTGATCATATTGGAAATGCTGCCAGTTGATACCACCCACCCAAGCTTTTATATCACCTGTTGCAGGTTCCATTGACATCAAGCCTGCCTGGGCAATCTGCTTATGATAACGGATAGAATCCCAAGGTGACATTTCCACCTCTTCTTCTCCGTTCCAAGTAAAACGTGTGGTTTTCACAGGTTCATGGAATTCCATCAAGATTGAATCTTCCGGCATTCCTTCCGCCTTCAGCTGTTTGTAACGTCCGGTTCTCTTAACAGCCGACATCATTAGACTATTGATCTGAGATTTGGAAAGATTATAATAAGGACGATTCGGGTTGCGTCTCATCTCATTGTCAAAATTTCTCTGAAGATTGGTAAGGTGCTCCTTGATGGCTTCCTCGGCATATTTCTGCATTCTGGAATCTAATGTTACATAGATTTTCAGCCCGTTCTTGTAGAGATTAAGTTCCTTTCCTGTTTCTTTTTCGTAAGCCTCAAGATATTGCTGGATTTCTTTTCTGAGGTAGAATTTGTAATAAGCTGAATAACCTTCTTCCACAGTCTTCACTTCGTGATAATCTACGGATACGGGAGTTGCAACAGCTTTGTCATAGGTTGAATTATCAATGTAGCCTGTTTCCAACATCTGTTTCAGAACTACATCTCTTCTCAATTTCGCTTTTTCCGGATATCGGTAAGGATTATTTTTTCTGGGATTTTCCAGCATCGCTACGAAAGTTGCGGCTTCAGGTAATGTGAGTTGGTTCGTGGATTTATTAAAATAAACTCTTGAAGCCATCTCCACCCCTTTTGCATTGAAAAGGAAATCGAATTTATTGAAATATAAAGTGATGATTTCTTCCTTCGTGTAGCGTTTTTCGAGACTTACGGCAACACTCCATTCCTTGAGTTTCTGAAAAGCCCTCTGGAATTTATTTTGGGAAGCCTGTCCTGTAAAAAGCAATTTGGCAAGCTGCTGGGTAATTGTAGAACCGCCTCCTCTTTCGCCACGGAAAAACACGGCTCTAGCTACAGATTTCAGATCAATCCCGGAATGTTCCTTGAAACGTTCATCTTCCTTGGCTTGCAATGCATAAACCAAATAGGGCGGAAGCTGGCTGTATTTTACCGGTTTGGTCTTTTCTTTTTCAAATTTTCCAAGTAATACATTATCAGAAGAATAGATCTCGGAAGCTACAAAAATATCCGGATTTTCCAGATCTTTAACATCCGGCATGTCCCCTACGAAACCTTGGGAAACTGCAAAAAACAAAGCAGAAATACCCAAAACAACAGCTAAAAATCCCACCCAAACAATCTTGATCCATTTCTTGATGCTTGAGTTCGGGTTTTTCTTCTTTGGAAGCGGAAAGGTTTTATTTTCAGGTCTTTTATTTTCCATTGATAACTTAAGGCTTTACATTTTGAATTTTGATTCCGATATCTTCTATCCCTGGCAAGATGTTACGTCTCATAGCCTGATTCACTTTTACGGAATAGCTGCCGTTCCTCGGGAATCTATAATTAAGCTTATACTGGAACAGTGTTTCCTTCGTTTCCCCGAATCCTGTTCCCAGCCACTCTCCGTTAGGTTTTGCTAAAACATAATTGAGCGTATCTGTAGAAATAACTTTCTTATCCTGCTCTATGCTGGCAATCAGTCTAATGTTGCTGTACGGATAATCATTGTTGTTTCTGACTATAAAAATAAGATTTTTTTGATTCCCAGAATCATTGATATTAAACTCTAATTTCTGGGTTTTATTTTTATCCCATTTGTTATCAATATCTTTTACCACAATAGTTTCATCAGCATTCTTGCAGGAAGCCAGTGACAAAGCAACAATGAAAATAGCAGATATTTTAAGCATTACCTTCATTTTTAGGCGGCATTTTCTTTTTCGCTTTCTTGAACGGTTTTTTATGTGTTTTATTTTCCGTTTTCTGATTTGGATTTGAATTTTGGTTTTCTACAGGCTTCGCCGCAGCATTGCTGTTCTGAACAGGTTTCTGTTCATTGGAACGGTTTCTGTCATTTTGTTGTTTCGGAGGACGGTTGTTCTGTGGTTTTGACTGACTGTTTCTGTTCTCAGCCTGAGGTCTTTCTTCACTCTGTCTTGGTCCTCTGTCGCGGTTTCTGTCTTTGTTGGATTTTGGTTTCCTGTTTTTCTTCTCAAAACGATCCACACTATTTTCCTGGATTAAATCAGAAGTAACTAATTTGTTCTCCACAACTTTGAGTTCTTCAAGAGCCGGTGCTTTTTCACCTTTCTTATTAAGAGATACCAGCTTTTTGACCTCGAAAATATCCAGGTCATACCAAGCCATAGAATTTTCCACATACGCAAACCACATTTTCTTTTTGAAAACATCGATCTTGATGCAGAATGCTTTCCCTTTTTCCGTGTGGAGAACTGTACTTGATGATGGGAAATCCCGCAATACATCCAGATAGCTGTCCAGTTCATAGTTAAGGCAGCATTTCAGTTTCCCGCATTGTCCTGCCAGCTTCTGAGGATTGATACTCAGCTGTTGATATCGCGCAGCATTAGTATTCACAGAGCGGAAATCTGTAAGCCACGTGGAACAACAGAGTTCCCGACCGCAAGAACCGATACCTCCAACTTTCGCAGACTCCTGTCGGAATCCGATTTGTTTCATATCAATCTTGGTGCGGAAAGCTCCTGCATATTCTTTAATCAACTGGCGAAAATCTACCCTGCTATCCGCAGTGTAATAAAAGGTAATTTTGGAACCATCACCCTGATACTCAACATCTGTTATTTTCATTTCCAGCTTGAGCCCGTAAGCAATTTTGCGGGCATCAATCTTGATATTATTTTCTTTTTTTCTCAGATCTTGCCATGTTTCTATATCTTTCTGATTGGCAAGTCTGTAAACTTTAGGCGTCTGGTCTTCGGGGAAGTTTTTCTTTTTCATCTGGATTTTTACCAGTTCTCCGGCTAGACTTACTACACCAATATCGTGACCCGGGCTAGATTCTACCGCAATGATGCTACCAATATGTAAGGGCAGGTTATTAACGTTCTTATAATATAATTTACGGTCGTTCTTAAAACGAACTTCTACATATTCTGAGCTTTTGGAACCAGATGGATTAACATCGGAAAGCCAGTCAAAAACACTTAATTTATAACTATTACCACAGGTATCTACACTACTACATCCGTTGGCACTTTTCGTACCGCAGGAATGGGAAGAATCGCCGGATGTTTTGCATCCACAACTCATATCAATTTTTTTTATGTCAATTTGCAAAGTTAATATAATTTTTATTTAGGCTTAATGAATATGTTTTTTAAAAATACTTTTTTGTTAATTTTATGTTAATAGCAAATTAATATTGACAATTAAACAACAAAAATTAGATTTCATTCATATATAAATAAATTAGAATAACGCCATTTATTATGGTTTACATTACATTGTTTAAAATTAAACTAATTTAAAAACAATTATTAAAAAAAACATAAATATCTAAAAATCAATAATTTTAATCAACACATTATTTAAACAATTATTCTAAGAATAACAATGTTTAACTTTTTTTAATAATTTTTATAATTGTTATTGAAATAATTATAAATTTGGAACATTAATAATAATCTTATGAGAAAAATTTTAATATCCACGGCATTAGCTGCCGGTGTAATGGCTTATGCAGGAGGTTTCCGAGTATCTCTCCAAGGTGTGAAGCAGCTTGCAATGGCTCATACCAGTGCTCACGCAGAGGATGCCAGTGTGGCTTTCTTCAATCCTGCTGGTATTTCCTTCATTCCGTCCAAATTGAGCGTAGCCGCAGGTGGTTTTGGAGTTTCAAATAAAATTACTTACCAGAACACCAGCACTCTGCAACAGACGGAGACGGACAATCCGCTTGGAACGCCTATCTATGCAGCGGTAGCTTATAAAGTTCTTGACAACTTATCTTTAGGTTTTAGTTTTTCCACACCTTTCGGAAGCACGATTGAGTGGCCAAATGACTGGGAAGGAAAAGAAATCGTTCAGAAACTTGAATTGAAAAGCTACTTTTTCCAGCCAATGGTTTCAGTGAAATTGGCGCCTTGGGCATCATTCGGTGCCAGCTATATCTATGCAAAAGGAAAGGTGGACTGGACAAAAGCACTGACACAGTACAATGGTCAGCTTAATCTGTTGGATGACACTGCAACGGGTCATGGCTTTGGATTCGGCTTTTATTTCCAGCCGGATAACCATTGGGACGTGAGTTTGGCTTACCGTTCCCCAATCGATATGAAAGCAAAAGAAGGAAAGGCAACTTTTATGGTTCCGACTTCTCTGATGTCTAATTTTAACGGAACAGGTGTAGATAACTTCAAAGCGACTCTTCCTCTTGTGGATGAATATACACTGGGGGTAACCTATAAAATAACGCCAAAATGGTTAGTATCTGCTGATTATAACTACCACGGATGGGAAAGATACAGCAAGCTGACTCTTGATTTTGACAAAGTAGCTGCCGGAAACCAGCCAAATGATCCAACTATCTTAGTCTCGCCTAAAAATTTTAAAAACACTTCCAGCATCCGCTTCGGGACACAATATGCTTTCAACGATATGATTTTCGGAAGACTGGGCTGGTATTATGATGAGTCACCTTACGAAGATAAAGACTTCATCCCGGAAACGCCATCATTTGATAACTATGTTATCACGGGAGGTGTCGGATTTAAGTTTAACAGACTTGGTGTTGATCTTTCAGGAGCGTATGCAATGCCAAAAAGCAGAACCTTTAACAATTCCAACATCAGTTTTGCAGGACAAGCCAAAGCGAATGTATTCTATTTCGGACTTGGACTATCTTACAACGCATTTTAAAAATTGAATTTATTATGAAAAAATTATATATATCGACCGTAGCAGCGGCACTTCTATTCACAGTAAGCTGCCAGAACGATTTCGAAAACAGCACAGAAGATATCGTCATCACATCCGGAGAAGCCAACTTTTCAAAATATGTTTCTTTGGGAAATTCTCTTACATCGGGATACCGGGATGGTGCTTTATATATTGACGGGCAAAATGAATCTTATCCAAGTATGCTTGCCATGCAAATGAAAATGGCTGGCGGCGGAGAGTTCAAGCAACCAATGATGCCTAACAATACCGGTGGCTTTGTGGGCATTCCTGGTTTTGGTGGCAAATACAATCTACAGGTTGTGAATGGATCATTGTCTCCTGTTCCTTCTGCTCCTGCAGCAGCTCTTGACATTATCTCTTCTGCCGGACCTTACCAAAATATGGGCATTCCAGGCGCAAAATCTTTTCATTTAGTAGCTCCCGGATATGGAAGTGCAGCTAACCTACAGGCTGGTGCAGCTAATCCATATTTTGTGAGATTTGCATCTTCTGCTTCTACTACGGTATTAGCAGATGCAGCAGCACAGAAACCCACTTTCTTTTCTCTCTGGATAGGTGCTAATGATGTCCTGAGCTACGCTTCCAGCGGAGGAATGGGTGTAGATCAGAAAGGCAACATCAATCCTGCAACTTATGGAACGAATGATATTTCCGATCCCAATGTAGTAGCTGGTGCTATCAAACAGGTTCTTGAGGGACTGAAAACTGCTGGTGCTACAAAAGGCGTAATCTCGAATATTCCTTACGTTTCTTCAGTTCCGTATTTTACAACAGTTCCTTACAATCCGTTGAGTCCTGCTGCCCTTGGTGCCAACTTAGCTACACTTAATACCAATATTTACGGTCCTTTGAACAGAGTGTTTTCAGCTTATGGGGAGCCTAACAGAGTAAAATTACTTTCATCAACTGCTGCTAATCCGATATTAATTAAAGACGTAAATGCAACAAACAGATCTGCAGAAATAAAAACCGCACTTACACCAGTACTTGGAGAAGCTACGGCCACTGCATTTGGACAGATCTACGGACAGGCAAGACAAGCCACTGCTGAGGATTTTGTTTTGCTTACAGCTAGCTCCGTAATTGCAAGTGTAAATCCTAATGCGCCAGCTTCAATTAATGTTAATGGCGTTTCTTATCCTTTGGAAAACCAATATATTCTTACCAAGACAGAAGCAGGATTGGTGTCTGCAGCAACCGATGCATATAACACAGCAATCTCTGGTCTGGCATCACAATATGGCTTGGCATTAGTAGACGCAAAAGCTAAAATGCTGGAACTGAACTCAATGTCCGGAATACAGTGGGATGGCGTAAGATATACTTCAAAGTTTGTGACAGGAGGCGCTTTCTCTCTGGATGGTGTTCACCCGACCGGAAGAGGCTATGCGATTATTGCCAATGAATTTATAAAAGCGATTAATACGAAGTACAGATCCAACCTTCCTATGATCAGCCCTAACTCATACACCGGCGTTACATTCCCATAAAGTAAGATTTTAAAAATATATTACTTCAGCCGTCTCGTTTATAGCGAGACGGCTTTCGTTAACATCAAATATAAATTTCCGAAATATAAAATTTTGATTAATTTTACACTATGCTTTCAAAAAGAGTCAAATACGCCATCAAAACTTTACTTTTCCTCAACAGAAAAGACAATTCTTCCTTATTTTCTGCTAAGAAAATAGCAGAAAATGAACGCATCCCGCTTAAGTTTTTGGAACAGATCCTACGCGAACTTAAACAAAACAAAATACTGAAGAGCGAACGCGGTGCAGAAGGCGGCTATACTTTTATGAAAAGCCCATCCGAAATTAAGATTCTTGATGTGATCAGGATCGTAGACGGGCCAGTAGCTATGTTGCCATGTGCTTCTCTCAATTTCTATGAAAAATGTGATGATTGTACAGACGAAGCTACCTGTAGCATCAGAAAGCTCTTAATCAATGTCCGGGATAATATGTTACCCATTTTGGACACCAGCATTGCCGATATGACAAAATCAGAAAACTTCCCCATTTGATATTTACCGATGATTATTTTATGAAAATGGCGCTTCAAGAGGCGGCAAAAGCACTGGAAAAAGATGAAGTCCCGGTTGGTTGCATCATTGTTTCCAATGACCGAATTATTGCCAAATCTCATAATCTCTCAGAAACTCTGAACGATGTTACAGCGCATGCAGAAATGCAGGCAATCACTTCCGGAGCCAATTATCTTGGTGGGAAATATCTTCAGAATTGTACAATGTATGTGACGTTGGAACCTTGTGTGATGTGCGCTGGCGCTTTGTCTTGGTCACAAATTTCGAAAGTAGTGATTGGCGCGAGAGATGAACAACGAGGTTTCATTAACAAAAATTTATCTCTTCATCCGAAAACTGAAATCCTGACAGGAGTTTTGGAAAATGAATGTTCGGAAATTGTGAAATCGTTCTTTAAAAATAAAAGATAATTACAAATCTTTACCCAAAAAGTACAATCCCTTCAAAGTATGTAGCCTGTCCGCAATGTTGATTTTATCTGTCAAGGGTTTATAAACGTGGCTTACACCGCCGGTTGCAATGACAAAACATTGGTCATTCACCTCATCATTAATCCGGTCAATAAAACCTTCAACCATTCCCAGATAGCCATACACCATCCCGCTCTGCATACAGCTGATGGTGTCCAGACCCAGAACAGATTTCGGTTTTACCAATTCGATTTCCGGTAACTGTGCTGTGTCATGAATCAAACTGTTAAGTGATGTGATAATACCCGGTGCTATAATAACGCCAAGCGTTTCACCATTCTCGGCAATACAACTTGCAGTAAGCGCAGTTCCAAAATCCAGAATAATTTTTTTATGATCCGGATATAGATTATGTGCAGCAACCAGATTCGCATAGATATCCGTTCCCATCTGTTTGGATTTCGGAATCACGCCAGACGGCGTATTTCTATCGACAATAACAGGAATTTTATTATGAATTTTCTTGATCGCACTCGCCACCACTTTTGTCAATTGTGGAACTACGGAACCAATAATCACTTTATCAATCTTATAAATATCAATCTTATAGGTCTGATACAACATCAAAAATTGAACATACAATTCGTCCGTCGTTTTATAAGGTTTTGTATTGATGACCCAAGAGATGTCACAATTGTCATCATCAAATAATCCGAAACGGATATTGGTGTTTCCTATATTGATTACGATGCTGTTCATAAATTTTGTATTAAGTATGATGTAAAATGTACAAAGTATCAAAAAGTCATTGTACTTGATACATTTTACTTTTTACAATTATTTTACTTCCAAATAATTATCCTCCGGATTCACATCTGCTAATCTCTGGCTGAAATCAATTCCGATGGCGGACAATTGAGATTTGGTGTAAGGAATCGTAAATGTATATTCCTGCTGAGTCCAAGCCCAATATGGGAGTGTTTTAAATGGTCCATAAATATCTTTCGATTTCCAAGTTCTGGTAAGGCTGAGTGGAATATTATAATTGATAACTTTTTTGTCTTTGGTCAAAATACTGAAGTCAATTGGCATTGGAACTGTACCCTTATTAATCAACGTGATTGTGGTAGATTCTGGATCGTATTTCACATTTTTAATTCCGTAATCTATTGTCTTAGTTGTGTTGATCCAATAATGCTGGAACCACTTCAAATCCATTCCGGAGATTTGCTGTGCAATGTGGATAAAATCTCTTTCCGTAGGGTGTTTCATTGCCCAATCATCATAGTATTTCATCATTATTTTGCCCAGGTTTTCTTCTCCAACAATATAACCCAACTGCACCAGGAACATCTCGCCTTTGATATAGCTTGCATAGGTATAGGCAGTACCATTATCATGATGATCTGCCAGCCAGCCAGCAGGTTCTTCTTTCCCGGATTTGGTAAAACCTACATAAGCTCTGATAGCGTCTGTAAAAGGATTGGGTTTAGAATCCTTTGGCGGGAAGAGCCTGTGCATAACATAATCCTGAGCGTACTGCGTAAAACCCTCATCCATCCAGGGTCTCACACTCTCATTGGTTGCCAGCATCTGCTGAAACCAGGAGTGCGCCCCTTCGTGGAACATCAGTTCACTTAGCCCCTCCAGACTTGTAGCTTCTCCCAGAATCATCGTGCACATTCCATATTCCATACCACCATCTCCACCCTGGATAAAAGAGTAACTTGGCCATTTGTAACGTCCGAACGTGGCGTTCATCAGCTGGAAAAATTTTGTAATGTAAGGTTTTGTTTCTTCCCAATATTTTGTTTTTTCTGATTTCTGATACACCAAATAAACCTTTGGCCCGTCCAGTATCGGAAAACTTTCCACCGAATAATCTCTGTCTGCTGCCCACGCAAAATCCAGAATATTCTTAGCCGTCCATTTCCAAGTCACTTTATTGGAGATATCAGCTTTTATGGTGGCATTGCTGTCATAGCCTTTTACCTCAGCTGGGTTTTCAAGATTTCCGCCCGCTCCGATCACATAATCTTTATCGATTTTGATATTCACTTCGTAATCGGAAAATGGAGCATGAAATTCTCTACCTATATAGTCAAAAGCTGCCCAGCCATCATAATCATACTCTGCAATTTTCGGGTACCATTGCGTCATTGTCATATCGACACCTTCACGATTGTTTCTTCCGGCTCTACGGATTTGCATTGGAATATTGGCATCCCATTCCATCGTAAACGTAGTGGATGAATTAGGTTTAATAGCGTCTGCCAAGAAAACCTTCATTACCGTTCCCTGAATCTCGAATTTCAAATCTTTTCCGTTTTGCTTTATCCAACGGATATTTTGAGCGCCTTCTTCATTCTTCGGAATATCAGACAATCTTGAAACCACTGTATTTCCAACTCTTTTTGCCAATCTTCCATCAGCATTCACGCCTTGAGACTGTACACGCTGATCCATCATAGAACCTGCTTTGAAGGCGTTCCAATACAAATGGAAATAAGCGACTTTCAACTCGTCCGGCGAATTATTTCTGTAATCCAGAGTTTGTTTTCCCTGATAAGTGAAATTGGCAGCATCTACATCAATATCCATTTTGTATTTGGCATATTGCTGATAGTAAGAATTTTGTTGCGCCGATAAGATGAAAGAAAAAAGAGCAAAGAGGAAAGATATTTTTAGTTTTTTCATAGCGTTATGATTCAACCTAAAAGGTTTGTTATAATAATTTTACCAAAAATAGGAAGTTTTTGGTTAATGGCAAGTTTACGTCAAGGTGAAAACTTAATTTTTACGTATTAATTTTTTATATTTGTACGTAAATTTGTTTATATGGATACCAAACTCACTTTAAAATTAAATGAAAACGTCATCGAGCGGGCTAAAACTTATGCTTCCAGCAAGAAGGTCAGTTTATCGAGATTGATTGAAAATTATCTTGACTCTATCACTCGTGAACAAAATGATGATTTTGAGATTTCGCCCTTTGTGAAAAGTATTTCCAGTGGAAAAAGTGTGCCTTCAGATTTAGATTGGAAATCTTTGAGAGATGATTATTTGGATAAAAAATATCAGTAGATGAAAAAGATATTTTTAGACACTAATATTATCATAGATTTTCTAGGAGAAAGAGAAGGTTTCTATAAAGCCTCTGCAAAAATTCTGACTTTGGCGGATAAAAAGAAAATCCAAGTTTACACTTCGCCAAGTTCTATTTCCAATGTTTTCTATGTCTTGGCAAAGTATGAAAATCCCAAAATCGCATTAGAGAAAATCAGTAAATTCAAGCTTTTGTGTTCGATGTCTGTGATGGATGAAGAAGTGGTGGAAAAAGCAATTCATTCTGACTTCAAAGATTTCGAAGATGCGATGCAATATTTCAGTGCGTTAGCTTCAAATTGTGATATTATCATTACCCGAAACGAAAAGGATTTTAAAAATGCCCTGATTCCTGTGATGAATGCGGAGGAATTTTTACAGATATTCAAAAAGTAATTTAAGATTACTCAAAAAAGTCAATACTTAACATAAATTTCGGACAATAAACTAATTTCAAATTCAACTTCGGCTAAGTTCATCTCAAAATTAATTTTGTTCTTAATAATGATTTTCGGGAAATTGTAAATCCATTACTAATTGTACAAAAAGCCCTACAAAACGCTTTCACAAGAGACATTTGTGATTAAATCCATCAAAACAAATGTCGATTTTACATTTGTTTTATTTTTCTATATTAGGTCAAATCATTTTTCGAGCTTATGAAACAGTACCTTATCTTATTTAGTGTTTTAATTTCTGCATTCATTTTTTCTCAGCAAGTGACATTCAAAGAGGCTTATTCCAAAGCCTTTAAAATCGGAACTGCTGTGAACGACGACATTGTTACTGGGAAAGATAAAAAACAACAGGATATTGTACTGCAACATTTCAACACCATCACGCCGGAAAACTGTATGAAAGCCGAAGTCGTGAATCCGCTTCCAGGGAAATTCGATTTTTCGCAGGCGGATGCGTTTGTGGAATTTGGCAGAAATAATAATATGTTTATCGTCGGTCATACTTTGGTCTGGAAAAATCAGACACCGGATTGGTTTTTTAAAAATGAAGATGGCAGTCAAAAAAGTAAAGCACAAATCAAAGAACGTCTGCACGATCACATCAAGCTGGTTGCTGGAAGATATGCAGGGAAAATACAGGCTTGGGATGTGGTGAATGAAGTGATTGATGATGATGGCAGCTATCGTAATGAAGGATGGGTAAAAGGCATTGGCGACGGCGATGAACTGATGCGATTGTCTTTCCAATACGCTGCGAAATATTCCCCGAACACCGAATTGTATTACAATGATTTCAACGCCTGGAGACCAGAAAAAGTGAAAGGTATCGTACGAATGGTAAAAATGCTGCAAGCTGCCGGAATCCGAATTGACGGCATCGGAATTCAAGGCCATTGGGGATTGGATTATCCTAAAAATCAATATATTGAAGACGCAATTGATGCGTACGCAGCGTGTGGTATCAAAGTGATGATTACGGAAATTGATGTGGATGTTTTGCCTGTGACGAAGGAAGGTCAAATCATTGGACAGGCTTTTATGCACAAGCAGTTTCAAAATGAGGAATTTAAAACATTTTTAGATCCCTATACCAAAGGTCTGCCCAAAGATATTGACGTTAAACTGACAGAGAGATATGCGGAACTGTTCCGGATTTTCTATAAAAAAAGAGATAAGCTGGATCGTGTGACCACTTGGGGAATGAAGGACGAAATGTCCTGGAAAAACGATTATCCAATCCCTGGAAGAACCAATTATCCTTTGCTTTGGGACAGAAACGGAAATCCTAAAAAAGCCTTGCTGAGAATTCTTGAGATTCCTATAATAAATAGATTTGTTTCCTGAGTTTTAGAAAATTAGTTATCCAATCAGTTCCTTAGCCTGAGAAATAGCTGCTTCTGTAATTTTTGAGCCGGAAATCAACTGTGCAATTTCGTTTAATTTTTCTTCTTCGGAAAGCTTGACAATGGTGGTTTTTGTGACACCGTTTTCGTCAAATTTTACCACTTTATAGTTTTCATTTCCTTTTGCAGCAACCTGTGCAAGATGTGTAATAACAATCAGCTGAAGATCCTGGGACATTTCCTGCATCAGTTTTCCCATTTCTTCTGCTATTCTTCCAGAAACTCCGGTGTCTATTTCGTCCAGGATCAATGTCGGAAGCGCATTATTTTCTGCCATTATCTTTTTGACAGCCAGCATAACACGTGATCTTTCGCCGCCGGAAACCGCACTCTGGATAGGTTTCAGCGGAAAACCAGAATTAGCCTGAAACAAGATCTGAATGTTATTGTTCCCAAACCGATTGAATGATGAAGAATCCGCAAGATCAATTTTAAGAACAGCCTTTTCTAGACCGAGTTTCTGAAAAATATCTTTAGCCTGCTTTTCAAGTTCGGATGAAAACAGGATTCTGGTCTTGGTAAGATCTTTACTCAGAGATCCTAATTGATTATCAAGTTTCTTGATTGTTTTTTCTTTTTCTTCGATTTGATTTTCAATGTTTTCTAAAGAACTCTGACTGGCAGACAATTCTTCTTTTATTGCCAATAATGCTTGTACATTATCCACCTGATGCTTTAGGAAAAGTGCATTAATCCTGTTAATTGCAGACAGCAGATTCTGGAGCAGAGCCGGATTGATTTCCATATTTTCTGCTTTGTCTTCCAGTTCGGCATTAATGTCTTTGATTTCCAAATAAGAAGCTTCCAATCTTTGGCTCAATTCTTCAAAATCCGATGACAGCTCAGACAGCTTTGTAATCTTATTTTTGATATCGAAAAGCCCTGGAAGAATACCGAATTCTTCTGCATTCAGCTTTGATAAAGACTGGGAAAGTTGTTCGCTGATCTGTTCTGCACTCTCCTGGATATTGAGTTGATTCTGAAGATCATCGAAATCCAGATGATCCAGGTCCGCTTCTTCCAGTTCTGCGAGCAGAAAATTTTTATAATCGGCTTCCTTATTGCTTTCTGACCATAATTTTTTCAGTTGCTCAATCTCTTTTTTTGTTCTTTGATAATCATCAAAAACAGACTGAAAATCAGAAAGTAAAGATTTATTTTTTGCCATTCCATCCAAAATTCCAAACTGAAATTCTTCGGTAAAGAGATTGGATGTCTCAAATTGCGAGTGGATGTCAATCAGTCTGGATGACAGCTCTTTCAGAATATCCAGTGTTACAGGAACATCATTGATGAAGGCACGGGATTTTCCGCCAGGCAGGATTTCTCTCCGGATAATGGTCTGTTTCTCAAAATCGAGGTCATTATCATCGAAGAAATTTCTGAACTGTTCATCAATACAGAATTCCGTTTCTACGATACTTTTGGTGTCAGACTTTGCAAAAGATTTGGAATCTGCGCGCTCGCCCATAATGAGCCGAAGCGCACCAAGAATAATAGATTTTCCCGCTCCGGTTTCCCCGGTAATGACCTGGAGTCCACTTTGCAGATCAATCTCTAGCCGGTCTATTAAAGCAAAATTCTGAATAAAAATTCTGGAAAGCATAATGAAACTAACAATTAAAAATTATTATTTCCACTTGTCCCACTTGGAATCGATGTCCTTTGGAGACAGGATTCCCATTAAGGATTTTAGTTCGCTGATATTAACAGAAGTATTGGAACCGGTGTTGAAGATGTTGAAGATCTCGTTACTTTTACTTTCTATGAAAACACTGATAGGATAATTCATCTGGAAATTATTCTCATAGAACTTCAGTTGCATCAGCGATTCTGCAATGGTTTTTTTGGCCGGATTCTGATCCTGTTTTGCTAGATTGTCCAGTCCTGCTCTGTGATAGCTGTAGTAAACCGTTCGCAATGTAGAAGTATTTTCATTCTGGAGCCCGGCAATCAGTGCGCCTCTATTTCTCTGGCTTTCTATCGCATTCCAGCCATCATAATTCTGATTTTGTGAATTCTGCGCTATTTTGAAAGCCTTGTCAAACCACGGCTGTCCGCCTTTCAGCTGGAAACTGTCACCGTCATAGCCTAGAATAACGTAGATGTAAAAGCTGATCACATCAATAAGATTTTTTCCGGAAAACTGTCTCTCATTAAATACCAGATTCTCGTTTTCATTATACTCGAAGGAAAAATTGGTATCATTAATGTTCATCAGCGGACTGTCGTATTGTGAATTGAAAACCGGACGCGTTGCCTGCACCACGATGGAACCTTTGAAACTGTTATTGGAAGGCCTTTCGGAAATCACTATAGCGAAATTACATTTTACCTTTTCAAAATTCTGAAGTTTCTTCCCTGTCCAGCTCGTATTGTTGATAAAGTCCCGAAGGGATTTTTCCAGCGTTCTGAAAACCTGGGTATTACTTCCTGCGATCTGTTGTGTGTTGATTTGCACATTAGCCAAAAGCTCCTGAGAATAAGCAGCCTGAGCGAAAAATAGTGCACAAAGTATATAAAGTATTTTTTTCATTCGGATAAATAGGTTTGTAAAAATAAGGATTCTCAATTAAAATACGCATTGAAAATCCTATTAAATCATAACGGAAAACCTTAATGTTTCTTACAACTTCTGCACAATAAAATCCAAAATATCTCTTGCAACTTCTTCTTTAGACTTTAATGAAAAAGATTGCTCTTCGGTTGGTGTAAAGATTTTGATTTTATTGGTCGCATTGGCAAAACCGGCGCCCTCGTCCCGCAGTGAGTTCAGAACGATCATATCCAAGTTTTTCTTGACCATTTTTCCCTTCGCATTCTCTTCTTCATTCTGAGTTTCCAGTGCAAAACCCACCAGGAACTGATTCGTTTTTTTCTCGCCCATAGTCCGTAGAATATCTTTGTTTTTCACAAGCTCTATGGTCAGTTCATTTTCGTTTTTCTTGATTTTTTCGGTGGCTTTTACCTTGGGCGTATAATCTGCCACAGCTGCGCTCATTATTGCTACATCTGTATTTTCAAAATATTTGAAAACCTCATCAAACATTTCCTGAGCCGAGGTTACCTTATGAAGCGTAATATTTTTATCATCTACTTTCTGAGAAGAAGGTCCTGAAATCAGCGTCACTTCCGCACCTTTTTTTGCCGCTTCTCTTGCCAGGTCAAATCCCATTTTCCCGGAGGAATGATTGCCTATAAATCTTACAGGATCAATATTTTCATAAGTAGGGCCAGCTGTAATGAGGAATTTCTTTCCGGTAAACTTTCCTTCAGAATCAGAAAATTGATTGTCAATCACTTTAAAAATAGTTTCCGGCTCTGCAAGTCTGCCTTGTCCAACTAAACCACTTGCCAACTCGCCAAATTCTGCAGGAATAATCTGGTGTCCAAAACCTTTTGCAATATCCAGATTTTTAGTTACCGCAGGATGCGCATACATATCCAGATCCATTGCCGGAGCAATGACAACCGGACATTTTGCTGACATATAAACTGCCATCAGAAAATTGTCACAGATTCCATTAGTGATTTTTGCCAAAGTATTGGCTGTGCAAGGCGCAATCAGCATCAGATCTGCCCAGAGAGCAAGTTCCACATGATTGTTCCATGTTTTATTTTCATCATAAAAATCTGTGTAGACCTTATTTTTGGAAAGTGTAGATAATGTGAGAGAAGATACAAAATCTCCTGCTGACTTTGTCATAATGACTTTTACCTCTGCGCCGGCTTTTATAAAATCCCGGACCAGATAGTTCATTTTATAAGCTGCGATTCCGCCTGTGATGCCAAGAATGATTTTTTTGCCTTGCAAGCTCATTTGCTCAATGGTTTTTATTAACGAAAGTATTAATATTTTTAATAACAAAAAAACCGTCTCGCTGAAATGATTTTCAATGAGACGGTTTGGTATTTTTTAATAATCCTAAGATTACTTTTTTTCTTCAGTTTTTCTGAAATAGATTTCATCATCCAGCCATTCTTTGATAGCGATAGATGTAGGTTTCGGAAGTTTTTCGTAATGTTTTGAGATTTCAATCTGCTCTCTGTTTTCGAAAACTTCTTCCAGAGTAGAATTGTGAACTGCAAATTCATCCAATTTCCCATGAAGCTCGGAGCGGATCTCAGCATTGATCTGTTCTGCTCTTTTACCCATAATCACGATAGCTTCATAGATGCTACCAACTTTTTCCTCGATTTTATCTTTGTCGTAAGTGATTGTGCTTACTTCAGCTTTTGTATCTTTAACACTCATTGGGCGAATTATTTTTGAGAATGCAAATATAGTAATTATCTTTTAAACTTAAAAGTTGCCTGAGGCTCAGGCGAATTGATCTTGGCACTGTCTCTTCTTGTCTGTTCGGCAGCCTTTTCCATATTCAGCTGGTTTTTCTCCTGTGCCAGCTCTTTTTTCTCATTTTCTTTGGCTTCTGCATCTTTTAGCTTAGCCTCGTATTCAGCTTTTCTCTTTTCAACTTCTTCCTGGAGTTTAGCGAATTTTACTTTTTCATCTTCCAGTTTTGTATAGAGATCATTAGCCGTTTTGGCGTAATCTGTATTCGGAAGCTCATTGGAAACTCTTTTTGCATAAGAGGCTGCTGCATCCAGTCTTTCCTTTTTCAGATCATAAACAGAATTGATGGCCAATTCGTATTTTGATTTCAGGATAATGTCATAGATTTTAGATCTCAGCTTGGTAGCAGGAAAATCTTCCAGAACATTTTCAAATGCCACAGAAGCCGCTTTGTATTCTCCCATTTTGAAATACTGTTTCGCATTTTCAAAAGCTTTGAATTCAATTTTATAGCTTAGCTCATCTATCAGCTGATTGATGTTTTTAGACCTTTCAGAATCCGGATATTCATTGATAAAATTCTGCAGTTCTGTAATTGCAGATTCCGTATTGCTCTGATCCAGATTATAATCCAGAGACCCTTCGTAATAACAAAGTGCGGACAGATAGGCAGCTTCTTCCTTTCTTGGATCCTGAGGGAAGCTCAGTGTAAAATTCTTAAACTGATTAGCTGCTAATCTGTAATTTTTATCATAATAATTGGCATAAGCAGAGTTGAAAACCACATTCGGCGCATCATCTGTTCCGGCTACCAGATTCGGAAGTCTGTCATATAATGCGAGTGCATCTGCCCATTTTTTATTGGCGAACTTTTCATTGGCAACCTTCAGGATAAAATCCTTATCGGCACTTTTCATTGCCCTATCCATTTCGGTTTTACAGGACAGCAAAACCACCGACAGCATCAGCAAACTAAGATATTTCTTCATAACAATCGTCAGAATATTCTGTAATGTTGAATATTATTAATAATCTGCAAAAATAAAACTTTTTTCATCAATCTATTTTTTTTATGAAAGATTAACGTTTATTTTAATAATAACGAACGCCGGACGATAGATGTTTGGAATTTATTTGTCCCAGATATCAATCCTTGTAACATCCATCTTCCATCATCCGGCAAAAAAATGTATTTTTGCAAATTACAAGAATTATCAATGAAGAATATCAGGAATTTCTGCATTATTGCACATATCGACCACGGTAAGAGCACATTGGCAGATCGTCTTTTAGAATATACAAACACCGTTACGCAAAGAGAGCTGCAGTCTCAGACGCTGGATGATATGGATCTGGAGAAGGAACGTGGCATCACGATCAAGTCTCACGCCATCCAGATGGATTATGAATATAAAGGAGAAAAATACGTCCTTAATCTAATCGATACACCGGGACACGTTGACTTCTCTTATGAAGTTTCCCGTTCTATCGCAGCTTGTGAAGGAGCTCTTCTAATTGTTGATGCTGCTCAAAGTATTCAGGCTCAAACAATCAGTAATTTATACCTGGCTTTGGAAAATGATTTGACAATCATTCCGATTCTGAATAAAATCGACCTTCCTTCTGCTAATCCGGAAGAAGTAACCGACGAAATCATGAATCTCATCGGTTGCGACTATGATGATGTTTTGAGAGTGTCCGGGAAAACAGGTGAAGGGGTTCATCATTTATTAGAACAAATTGTAGAAAGAATCCCGGCTCCGGTTGGCGATCCGGATGCACCGCTTCAGGCTTTGATTTTCGATTCGGTTTATAATCCATTCAGAGGAATTGAGGCTTACTTCAAGGTTGTTAACGGAAGTATTTCTAAAAATGAAAAAATTAAATTCTTCGCAACAGGAAAGGAATATGGTGCGGATGAAGTCGGAACGTTGAAGCTGAAGCAGGTTCCAAAGAAAACTGTTTCCTGCGGAGATGTAGGCTATCTGGTTTCCGGAATCAAAGATGCGCGTGAAGTAAAAGTGGGTGATACGATCACTTCTTTTGAAAAACCCGCAGCCGGTCCTATTGAAGGTTTTGAAGAGGTAAAGCCAATGGTTTTCGCAGGTATTTATCCTATAGATTCTGAAGATTTTGAAGAACTGAGATTCTCATTAGAAAAATTGAGGCTGAATGATGCGTCACTTGTTTTCGAGCCGGAAAGTTCCGCAGCACTTGGTTTCGGCTTCCGATGTGGATTTTTAGGAATGCTGCATATGGAAATCGTACAAGAAAGGCTGGACAGAGAATTCAATATGAATGTGATTACTACCGTTCCAAACGTATCCTATCACGGTTTCACGAAAAAAGATCCGGAAGAAGTAATCTTGATCAATAATCCGTCCGAGATGATGGATCCTACCACAATGGACAGAGTGGAGGAGCCTTTTATCAAAGCATCCATCATTACAAAGTCGGATTTTGTAGGCTCTGTTATGACACTTTGTATCGAAAAGCGAGGCGAGATTGTCAACCAAAGTTACCTGACATCCGATAGAGTTGAATTGATCTTCAATATGCCTCTGGCTGAAGTGGTTTTCGATTTCTATGACAGGCTGAAATCCATTTCCAAAGGTTATGCGTCTTTCGATTATCACCCGATCGGTTTCCGGGCTTCCAAGCTGGTAAAAATGGATATTCTGATCAACGGCGATATGGTAGACGCACTATCTTCATTGATCCACGATTCCAACGCTTATCACATCGGTAAAAAAATGTGCGAAAAACTGCGTGAACTAATTCCAAGACAACAGTTTGACATTGCAGTTCAGGCTGCACTGGGAACAAAAGTTATTGCGAGAGAAACCATTAAAGCGTTAAGAAAAGACGTTACTGCAAAATGTTACGGAGGTGATATCTCCAGAAAACGTAAACTTCTGGAGAAGCAGAAAGAAGGTAAGAAAAAAATGAAGCAGATTGGTAGAGTTGAGGTTCCGCAGTCTGCATTTATGGCAGTTCTGAAGCTGAATGACTAATAACCGCTAATTCATTTTAAAAATACAATCCACAGAAAACTCTGTGGATTTTTTTATTTTACTCAATATTATAAATATATGAAAAATTCAATGTTAATGCACTATAACAATACAATTACTAAATAATTAACAAAAATAATATCAATTTAATTAGTTAAAATTATTTTATATTGAAAATTTAATTATTTTTGTTAAAAATAACCTACTATGAAAAATTTACTGACTAACGTGTTGGCATTCTGTTCTATCATCGCCATCCAGAATCTTTATTCCCAAAAAGTGGACATCGCTGCCTCTGAGAGTGACGCACAGCTTTACATCAATGGCAAACCTGTTTCTACCGGAAGCTACATTTTAAAGATGGAAAAGGATCAATGCTACAATGTAAAAGCTATCAAGCCAAGCTTTCTAAGATATGATGCCACAGTGTGCGGAAAGAAGGCTGGACCTGAAGCTCCCAAAAACCTCTTTTTCGATATGAAAAAAGATGATTCGGAAGAAGCTTCTGTAAAAGCTGATCAGGCTAACATCGATTTTGAAATCGAAGTTAATTCCGAACTTTCCCAAAGCGATGCATGGAAACTGGTAACACAGATCGTAACGGATTATTTCGATGCTATCGAGGTGAGCGACAAAGAAACCTCTTACCTGAGAACTTCCTGGAACATACAATCTTTTGCACAGAATACGGTGAGAACCAGATTGATCATCAAATTATCCAAATCGAATCCACTTACTTATAAGGTTAAACTGAACAGTGAGTTTTCCGGTAATTCCGGAACAAGCGTGAAAGCAGATGAGCAATTCAAGGAATGGGACAGAATCCTGAGAAAATACAGAAATGTGATCAGTGATTTCTCCACCAGGCTAACTAAAAAATAAACAATAACCGCTTCTCTCCGAAGCGGTTTTTTTGAACGTTTTTTTACATTTGTACAATGAAAAAATTCCCTTTCTTATTGATCCTAATTTCTTTCATAGGTTATTCTCAAATACTAACGCCTTATGAAAAAGGAAATAGTAATCAAACCGCAACTTTTGATGAGATGCGAAAATTCTATCAGGATTTAGCAAAACAATACCCATCAATCAGTTATGAAACTAAGGGCGAGGATGACAACGGCGCTCCGATTGATGTGGTGATGTTCAATCCGTCAGGAAATAGTTTTGAAGAAACCAGAAAAGGGAAAACGGTTTTGTTTGTCAATAACGGCATTCATCCAGGCGAACCGGACGGAATCGACGCAACGATGATGCTGATGAGAGATTTAGCAACCGGAAAAATCAAAGCGCCGAAAAACGTCATCTTTACAGCGATTGCAAGTTACAACGTCAGCGGAATGATGAACCGAAACCGTTTTTCCAGAGCCAATCAGAATGGACCGGAAGAGTATGGTTTCCGCGGCAATGCTCGGAATTACGATTTGAATCGAGATTTCATCAAAACAGATTCAAAAAATTCCAGAAGTTTTCAGAAGATTTTTCAATGGCTGCAACCGGATGTTTTTATCGATAATCACGTGAGTAACGGCGCAGACTATCAATATACTTTCACTTATATTTCGACAAACAAAGAACGATTGGGAAATGTTTTGGGAAATTATTTCAATGACGAAATGCAAAAAACGCTTCTGAAAAATATGGCGAAAAAAGGCATACTTTCTGTTCCCTATGTCAACATCCACGGTGATGTTCCGGATGGTGGTTTTCCGGCTTTTGTGGATTCGCCAAGATATGCGACGGGTTATACGACTTTGTTCAATTCCATCGGGACGGTTGTGGAAACGCATATGTTGAAACCTTACAAAGACCGCGTGGAAGTCACTTACGATTATATGGTCGATAATCTGAATTATATCGATGAAAATTACAAAACCATTCAGCAAAAACGAGCCGAAAATCTAAAACAATACAAAATCGGAAACCGATATGCTTTGGCTTGGAAACTCGATTCTACAAAATATGAAATGATTGATTTCAAGGGTTTTGAAGCGAAATATAAACCAAGCGATGTTTCGGGAAAAACCAGATTGTGGTATGATAGAAATGCTAAGTTTTCAAAGCCTGTCAAGTTTTACAATACTTATGCTCCGGCAAAAGAAATCACGATTCCAAAACATTACATCATCCCACAATCCGAATGGAAAATTATAGATTTGCTTAAACTCAATCAAATCAAAATGATTCCGATAAAACAAGATTCGACAATCGCAGTGGAGCAATACAGAATCAAAGATTTCAAAACGGTTCCGAATCCTTACGAAGGTCATTATCTGCATTACGATACATTTGTGACCAAAGAATCCGGGAAAATCAAATTCAGAAAAGGAGATTTCATCGTTCCATTAAATCAAGACGGCGTGAAATTTCTCTTAGAAACTTTGGAGCCGGAAGCAGTCGATTCTTATTTTAACTGGAATTTTTTTGATGCGATTCTCGGTCAGAAAGAATATTATTCTCCTTATGTTTTTGAAGATACAGCAAGCCAAATTTTGAAAAACAACAACGCTTTGAAAACCGCTTTCGAAATGGAAAAATCCATCAATCCTAAATTTGCCAAGGATGGACAATCGCAGCTGGATTGGGTTTATAAACATTCAGACTATTACGAAAAATCACATCGCCTTTATCCTATTTTTAGGATTAATTAAAAGCTTATTAATCTACTGCTAAGTTTTTAAGAATTGTTAAGTGCGAGCAACGGATCAATATATTCCCTGTCATTGCTCAGTCTTGGTACTTTATTTTGCCCACCCAGTTTTCCCCGGCTTGCCATCCATTCGTAGAAGAGATTTGGCTTTGCTGCGTGGACTATTGGTTTTCTGAGTGTGATATCGTTATACCTTTTCGCCTCGTAATCAGAATTCAGGGTTTTGAGCGTTTTGTCAAAAACTTCGGTAAAAGCTTCCAGATTTTTCGGCTGTTTGTTAAATTCAAAAATCCACTCGTGGCAGCCTTTGCTTTCATTGGTCATAAAAACCGGCGCCCCGGTATAATCCGAGATACTGGCATCCATACTTTCGCAAGCGATTTTCAATGCCGTTTCCACATTATCCACCATCAGTTCCTCACCAAAAGCATTGATATAATGTTTTGTCCTTCCGGTAACTTTAATTCTGAAAGGATTGAGTGAGGTAAACTTTACTGTATCCCCAATCAGGTAACGCCACAGTCCACCGTTGGTCGTAATGACTATAGCATAATTTTTTCCTAATTCCACTTCCGAAATCGGAATAGCTTCCCGGCTGCCAGCATAATACTGATCCATAGGAATAAACTCATAAAAAATTCCATAGTCCAGCATCAGCAGCATCTCATCACTTCCTGACTGATCCTGAATCCCGAAGAACCCTTCTGATGCATTATAGATCTCATAATATCTGATATCCTTACCAATAATTTCCTTGTACTGATTTTTATAAGGTTTGAAGCTGATGCCGCCGTGGAAGAATACTTCCAGATTAGGCCACAGTTCTGCTATGCTTTGTTTTCCGGTCTCCTGCAGCGTTCTTTGGAGAAGGACCATCATCCAGCTGGGAACACCTGTCAGGCTGCCTACATCTTCATTCCGTACCTCGCTGATAATCGCCTTCATTTTGGTTTCCCATTCGGACATCAGAGAGATTTTCTTATTGGGAGTATTGATGATTTCTACCCAAAACGGCAGGTTCTCTATCAGAATCGCAGACAGGTCGCCACATTTCGTATTGAAGTCTTTGTACATTTCTGCACTGCCTCCCAAGCGGAGATTTTTATGTTGGAAAAGCTCACTCTCCGGATGATTGTTCACGTAAAGCGCCACCATATCTTTCCCGGCCTTGTAATGGCAATCCTCCAGACTTTCTGCTGTAATGGGAATGAATTTGCTTTTCGCATTGGTGGTTCCGGAAGATTTGGCGAATTGTTTGATCAATCCCGGCCAGATGATATCTTTTTGACCTTGTCTGGCTTTCTCTATATAAGGCTCGAAATCCTCGTAGCAGACAATCGGAACCCTCTTCTGAAAATCCCGGTAATTAGAGATAGAGCTGAAACCATACTTCTGGGCATATTCGGTTTCTTCTGCGTGGAAAAGCTGAGAAAATAAAAGGCCCTCCTGCGTCTCTACAGGATACTTGATAAAATGTTCGATCTGATCCATCCGCTGCAGGATAAACCAATTGACCACCGTATTGAAAAGTGCTTTCGTTGCCATTCTTCACAAATATAATAAATTTTGAGAATGGAAAATTATGACTGAATCAAAAAGAAATAAAAAAGCCGCAGGAAGTTGTCCTACGGCTTGTATATGAGTAATAACTATCGGATTATTCTGCTGAAGTTGCTTCTGCAGCAGCTTCTGCTCCTCCTTCTGTTACTTCTTCTTCATCTTCATCATCCATAGCAGCAGCTCCGCCTTTCATTGCATTTCTAGACATCTTAACAGCTGCAATAACTGCATTGTCCGGGTGCATAAAAGTATAAGAATCATTTTTAAGAGCTTCTACATAGAATTTGTTTCCGATTCTCAAAGGTGTCACATCTACCACGATTTCATCCGGCAAGTTTGCTGGAATCGCTTTTACTTTTAGTTTTCTGTAAGTCTGTCTAAGAACACCACCGGAAACTACACCTTTTGCACGACCTGTAATTCTTACAGGAACCTCCATAATAACAGGCTTATCATCGCTCAGCTGATAAAAATCAGCGTGAAGGATTTTATCTGTCAATGGGTGGAATTGAATATCCTGAAGAACAGCAGGAATAGTTTGTCCGTCAACCTCAATAGATACCGTGTGTGCTTCAGGAGTGTAAACCAATCCTTTGAAAGATTTTTCTTCTGCAGAAAAATTCAAAGGCTCTTTACCACCATAAACAACACAAGGAACTAATTCAGCATCACGTAAAGCTTTTGTAGACTTTTTGCCCACGCTTTCTCTTTTTGTACCTTGAATTGTAATTGATTTCATTATATAATGATTAAAATTTGAGGTTGCAAATATAGGAATTTTTTTTAGATAATGAATTTATCACTTATTGATTTGTGCTCGTGAACACTTTTCATAACATCAGCAAACAGAGAAGCACATGAAAGTACCTTGATTTTGGAAGATTTTTCTGTTTTTTGAGGAATGGAATCCGTCACAATGACTTCCAGCAATTTAGAATTTTCGATATTTTCATAAGCCTTCCCAGACAGTACCCCATGTGTTGCCATGGCTCTGACGGATCTCGCCCCTTTTTCCATCAGTATATCCGCAGCCTTGCACAGTGTTCCCGCTGTGTCAATCATATCGTCTATCAGGATCACGTTTTTATCTGTTACATCCCCGATCAGGAACATTTCTTCCACCACATTAGCTTTCTTCCTTTCTTTGTAAGCAATTACAACATCAGCACCCAGATGTCCTGCATAATTTTTCGCTCTTTTTGCGCCACCCATATCCGGAGATGCAATGGTAAGATTATCCAGATTAAGTGACTGGATATAATCGACAAAAATAGTGGATGCATAAAGATGGTCTACCGGTATCTCGAAGAAACCTTGGATTTGATCTGCGTGTAGATCCATTGTCATAATTCTGGTTGCTCCGGCTGCCGTGAGAAGATTGGCTACCAATTTTGCTCCGATTGGCGCTCTCGGCTTGTCCTTTCTGTCTTGTCTTGCCAATCCGTAGTAAGGAATTACAACCGTAATGTTCTTTGCAGACGCTCTTTTTGCCGCATCAATCATTAATAATAGTTCCAACAGATTGTCCGCAGGCGGAAATGTGGAGGCGATAAGGAAAACACGACTTCCTCTGACGGATTGTTCCAAAACGGGTTCAAATTCTCCGTCGCTGAAATGCTGGATATTGATTTTCCCTAAAGGCTGCCCGTATGACTGGGCAATTTTTTCGGCCAGCTCCTGGCTGGTTCTTGTAGAAAACAAATAACTTGCTTGATCTGACATTTTTACTTTTTTGCAAATTTAAAAAATAATGAAAATTCTGAAAGTCAATTCCGGACTTTTCATAGATTCTTTTCAGGCAGTTTACAAGTGTAAGCTTCACAACTGCCATTATCATTGACATCGGTTAAAAAAACACTTCCCGATATTTCATAAAAAAAACCAGAACATTTCTATTCTGGTTTGACATTTCATTAACAATATTCGTCGAAAGCCGCCTGAAGATTCGCCGCAATTGCGCCTGCAGGATTACCTTCGATGTGGTGTCTTTCTAACATATGCACCAACTCACCATCTTTGAAAAGAGCTACACACGGTGAGCTTGGAGGGAAAGGAGCCATTAGTCTTCTCGCTTCTGCAACCGCATCTGTATCAAAACCTGCGAAAGCTGTTACCAAATGATCTGGTTTCTTTTCGCCTGTCAAAGAATAAACAACGCCTGGTCTTGCAGCTCCTGCTGCACATCCGCAAACAGAGTTGATAACTAATAAAGTTGTTCCGCTTTGTTTAAGTGCTTCATCAACTTGTGCTGGTGTTGTAAGGTCTTGGAAACCTTTATCTGTAAGTTCTGCCTTCATTGGCAATACTAAATCTGCTGGATACATATTAAAATATATTTAGGTTAATTGAATTGCAAATTTAATCAATTAAAATTTGATAATTCCAGGAAACATTCTATCAAAATCATTCCGAAAATCTATTGCGCCATTTTGACTGAAATTTGAGTTAATGCGGTAAGTTTAATCGCAAAGATTTATTAAAGAGCAAAGATGCCAAAGCTTTTTACTAAGCGAAAATTGTTATTCTAAAATTGAAACAAAAAAACCTTGAATCCGAAAATTCAAGGTTTAATCAAATCGATATGCATATTAAGTATATCCTTTTTAGGTTGGAAGTTGGGTGTTGGAAGATGGATGAAAAACTTCCAGCATCTGACTTCCAGCTTCCAGCATTTAAGAAAGTAATTTCTTAACCATTTCGGAAATGCTCTTTCCGTCTGATTTTCCAGCTAATGCTTTGGAAGCAACGCCCATTACTTTTCCTAAATCTTTTAGAGATTCTGCTCCGGTTTCAGAAATAATTTTCTTGATTTCCGATTCCAATGCTTCAGCAGACAATTGTTTCGGAAGAAATTTCTCAATGATTTTTGATTGAGCTTCTTCCACTTCGGCAAGGTCAGTTCTTCCCTGAGCCGTAAATTGGTCGTAAGAATCCTTTCTTTGCTTTATCATTCTTTGCAAAATTGCAATCTCTTGTTCTTCAGAAACTTCAGCACCTCTAGCTTCGGTTTGTAATAAAAGAATCTGCGCTTTTACTGCTCTCAGAGAATCCAAAGCCACACGGTCTTTTTCTCTCATCGCCGTTTTTATGGCTTCGCTTATTATAGTTTCTAAACTCATAATTTTAATCTACATCTTTGTTAAGGAAACGATTTTCTCTCAACTGCATATTTCCATTATTATCAGACAAATAAGTGTTGATATTCTGGTCAGATGCATTAGAACCATCAATATTGATGTTCTTTCTTTTGAAAGCCGGAACTGTTTCGAAAACATTCTCATTATCCAATTGCTGGTAACGGGAATTGAATTCTCTCAACTTATTTCTTCTTTCCATTGCTTTTGAAGAATCCGGAGTTTTGTTGAAAAACGTGAATCCGCTTTCAGTTTCCTGAACTGGCTCAGGCTTTTTTTCTTCTACAATTTCTTCCTTAGTTTCTACAGCGAAAGAAAATTTAGTCGGTTCTTCAACTTTTTCTTCGATGATTTCGTTAACGATTTCTTCTCTGACTGGAGTTTCTTCAATTACCGAATCTTTGATTTCAGAAATAACTTGCTTTTCAATCACTGGAAATTCTTCTTCAACAGCAGGTTCGTTGATTGTGAAAGTTACTTCAACGGGCTTCTCAATTTCTTCTTCTTTGAAAGACGCTTTTGGCTTATCCTCCACTTCGAAAGAAAAAGATTGCGCTTCCAAATCTACTTCTTCGTAAGCCTCTTCCTCGAAAGTGAAAAGGTTATATTCTTGCTTTCCGTTGTTCGAATTATAATCATTTGAGAAATCTTGGATTTCCTCATTTTCGATGATTTCGATTTCTGTAATTGGTTCTTCTACAAGACTTTCTGCAACTGAATTAGTTGGAAAGTTTGAAGTTCCAAAATCGTCATCATCTTCTAAACGAAAAAAATTCTTTCCCGATTCTGTTTGTTGTTTAGTTTCTTCCTGAGCTCTGCTTTTGAACGGAGATTCTCTATGTCTGGAAGGACTTGGTCTGTCTTCCAAAGAATATTTAATTGTCTCAGTTACTCCAGAATGTTTTTTGTTATCGTTTGAAAAACCAGTAGCAATAACCAAAACGCTTACTGCATCGCCTAATTCTTCATCAGAACCAACTCCAAAAATAATGTCAGCTGTATTTCCAGCTTCCTTCTGGATGTGGTCCATAATCACTCCGATTTCGTCCATTGTAACCTCAGTCGCACCGCTTCTGATTAACAATAAAACATTTTTAGCACCAGTGATTTTGTTATCATTCAATAACGGAGAATCCAATGCTTTTTTAACCGCTTCTTCCGCTTTGTTTTCGCCACTTGCAATTCCCGTTGACATCAATGCTGTTCCGGAATTAGCCAAAACAGATTTAGCATCACGGAAGTCAATATTAACATCGAAATAACCTGTAATAACTTCTGCCATTCCTTTTGCAGCATTAGTCAAAACTTCATCGGCTTTTGAGAATCCTTGTTTGAAACCAAGATTTCCGAATTGCTGTCTCAATTTATCATTATTAATGACAATCAAAGAATCAACATTATTTCTTAATTTTTCCAAACCTAATTCAGCTTGGTCCAATCTTCTTTTTCCTTCAAAACTAAAAGGTACGGTTACGATTCCCACAGTAAGAATCCCCATTTCCTTAGCTACTTTTGCAATCACAGGCGCAGCACCAGTTCCAGTTCCACCGCCCATTCCTGCAGTGATGAAAACCATTTTGGTGTTTTGTCCCATTGATGCTTTGATATCATCAATACTTTCGATTGCTGCTTTTTCTCCAACTTCTGGGTCAGCACCTGCGCCAAGCCCTTCCGTCATCGTTACTCCTAACTGAACTTTATTAGAAACCGGATTATTGTCCAAAGTCTGCGCATCTGTATTACAAATCACGAAGTCTACGCCGTAGATTCCTTTCTCGTACATATGTTTCAGCGCATTGTTCCCACCGCCACCAACACCGATAACTTTGATGATAGCGGAATTCCCTTTTGGAAGGTCAAATGAAAATCCTTGTGTATTATTTATATTGTCCATAGTATATTTTTTTATAGTTGATGATTGATGAGTTATAATTGATTCAAGAATAAGCTTATCATTCATCAATTTAACTCAAATCTTTAATTATTACTCTTCTACTTCCTCGAAGAATTTTTTCACTTTATCCATTAGAGACTGTCCGAATGTCGGCTTGTTTCTTTTAGCCTCTTCTTTTGGTTTTGAAACTTCTTCTATCTGCTGAACAACCTGTTGAGGTTTTTCAACTTCTGCAGTTGGCTGAGGTGCAATCGGTTCTGCTTTTGCAACAGCTTCTTCGATAATTTCTTCTTCTGTAGGAAGGATTCTTTTATCTCGGATTTTAAGACTTTCCATCAATAAACCGATTGACGTTGCAAATTCTGGTCCTTTCAGATATTGGTTTTTGTCATTCGCTACATATTCGTTAGCGAAACCAATTCTGCTGTCGAAACCTGTTGTATAATTAGCCAATTGACGAAGGTTTCTCAAGTTGGAACCACCGCCTGTCAAAACGATTCCTGCAATCAGTTTTTTCTTCTGTTCGAATGCGCCATAAGCCTTTAATTCAGTATTTACCATTTCAAGAATTTCTTCAACTCTCGCATTGATAATCTGAGCTAAAACTTTAAGCGAAATCTCTTTATCCGGACGACCGTGCAATCCTGGAATTGTCACATACGTGCTGTCTTTTTCCAGTTCCGGAACAGACGAACCGAACTTCACTTTCAATTGTTCTGCGTGTTTTTCGATGATTGAACATCCTTCCTTAATATCATCAGTGATAATTCCACCACCATAAGGAATCACGCAAGTATGACGAATGATGTTGTCTTTGAAAATCGCAATATCAGTTGTTCCACCACCGATATCAACAATCGCAACACCTGCTTCTTTTTCTTCTTTGGTCAGAACCGCTTCAGACGATGCCAAAGGTTCCAAGGTCAAAGCTTCCATCTCCAAACCAGCTTCGCGAACGCATCTTGCAATGTTTCTGATAGAACCCATCTGTCCCACAACAACGTGGAAATTAGCTTCTAACCTTTTGCCGTGCATTCCGACTGGTTCCTGGATTTCGCCTTCAGAATCAACTTTGTATTCCTGAGGCAAAACGTGGATGATTTCTTCGCCAGGCAACATTACCAGTTTCTTTACCTGGTCTTTTAGTTTCTCGATATCATCTTCTGTGATGTATCTATCCGGATGCTCTCTCATTATATAATCCGAATGTTGGAGAGAACGGATATGTTTTCCTGCAATTCCGACAGTTACTTTGTGGATAGGAACACCTGCGCTGGATTGCGCTTCTGCAACTGCAGTTTTGATGGAATTGATGGTTTGGGAAATGTTGTTCACGATTCCTTTGTGAACACCAAGACTTTTAGCCTTCCCAACGCCCAGGATTTCTATTTTCCCGTGAGCGTTACGTCTTCCGACAATAGCGACAATCTTAGTTGTCCCAATGTCCAGACCTACTGAATACTCTTGATTTTCCATTATATGCTCGATTTGATTTTTTTATTCTACTACTACTTTTGCTTTTTTCTTTTTATCAGAAGACGATTTTGAAGAGGTTTCCTTTTTCTTTTCCGAAGTCTTTTTCGGTTCGGATTTCTTTTCTACTTTTTTAGGTTTCGAAATTTCTTTCTTGGCTTCTGATTTCTTAGGTTCAGCTTTTTTTATTTCTTTTTTCGGTTCCGGTTTGGTTTCAGTTTTTTTAGTTTCTGACTTTTTGACTTCTGTCTTAAGACTTCCATCTTCTGACTTTAACTCAATTTTTGGTGCATTTCTAAGAATACTGTCGTTTTCTTTGAAATAAGGATTCAGTGTCGTTACAATCTGATTATTGTATTTAACCGAAATCTTTTTGTACTTATTCGGATTCTGATAAACCAGATATTTCTCTACAAAAGTTTTAAAGCCTTTAACCTTGAAATCAATATTTTCTAAATCTCCAATCTCAACTTTGTAATTCCCATCGCTTGTCAGAAGATTATAATTGTCTTTTTCTTTTTTGATTCCGATGAAATATTTTTTACTGAAATCATCTTTATCAATTTTCTCAACCAATTGTCCCAGTTCCTGATATTCCGAAGCATCAACATCTCCCATTACCAACATACACGGATAGGAAAAGTTTCTCGAAATCGGGAATTCTACACCTTTTTCATCAACATAAAAATCCTTTCCGTTTTTATTTAATCTAAAAATCGGAATGCGCTGTTTGATATCGACATTCAGATTGCCGTTCAGATTCATATAAACATTGGCACTGTCAACGAACGGAATCTCATTAATCTTCTTCTCCAGTTCCGGAATCTTCACATCACCAATTTTCTTCGTCGGATTGTATTGCTTTACCAAATCTTTGATATCCTTCTCATCCACAAAATAAACCGGCGTTTTGCCCTGGCTCATATTGATAGATACGTTCTCCATCTGCGCATTGTTAAAACGCTTCAACGAGAAACTGAGCAGAAATCCAAAAAGGACGACTGTTACCAATATCTTCAATATTCTCCACTTGTTTTTCATTCTATCTTGTATAAAGTACAATGTATGATGTACAAAGTATTTTCTTAATTTTTAATTCTTAATTTCTAAATCTAATGTTGGAAGCCATTCCATAATCGGGTCATAAAGCGTATCAATGTTTCCCGCTCCGACGGTTAATAAAATATCAAAGTCTCTTTCTTTTATTTTTTCAAAAGTCTCCTGCAATGTGCAGACTTCTTTGTTTTCTGTTTCAATTTTTTCGGCTAACCAAGTTGAGGTGATGCCTTCAAAATTTTCCTGGAGTTCTCTCGCCGGATAAATATCGAGTAACAACAAATCGTCTCCATTCTCCAGACTTCTCGCAAAATCCTCTGCAAAATCTCTCGTTCTACTGAACAAATGTGGTTGGAAAACCACCAACAATTTCTTGGTCGGATAAAAGGTTTTTATTGAACCAATTACAGCATTCAGTTCCGTTGGGTGATGCGCATAATCGTCGATATAGATTTTTCCGTTATCGAAAATATGTTTCGTATATCTTCTCTTGATACCTTTGAAGCTTGCAATTGCTTTTTTCAAAGTATCGAAATCAACACCTAAATTGCTCAGAATTGCTAAAGCAACGGTTGCATTCTCAACATTGTGAATTCCCGGAATTTCCCAAACAAAATCTTCAATCTCCTGCGTGGGCGTATGAAAATCGAAATAGATTTTATCGTGATCCATTCTCAGATTATCAGAGTAATAATCCGCTTCCTCGTTCACAGCATAAGTCTTGTGTTCTCTTCCAATCGCAATTCCTTTTCTCACAAACAACTGATTGTCATTTGGAACCAAAGCTGCAAACTGTCGGAAACCATCTTCTATCTGAACTCTGTCTCCATAAATATCCAAATGGTCCGCATCAATAGATGTTACAACTGCCCAATCCGGTGAAAGATTTAAGAAACTTCTGTCATATTCATCGGCTTCGACTACGGAAAACTGGTTGCCGTTGTAGTCGAAATTGGATTTGAAATTCTCAGAAATGCCACCTAAAAATGCTGATGATGGAAGATTAGCTTCTTTACAAAGATGTGCTATCAATGTAGAAGTTGTTGTCTTTCCGTGCGTTCCTGCAACAGCGATGCAATCTGTATTTTCAGTAATCAACCCTAAAACTTTTGCACGTTTTAGAATTTCGAAGCTTTCACTTGCGAAGTAATCCAGAATCGATAATTTTTTAATTGCAGGCGTATAAATAACCAATGTCGATTCTTTATCCAGCGCTACAATTTTTTCATCAATCACATCTTCAAACGTAATATCAATGCCTTCAAAACCGATTTGAGCCGTCAGTTTTGTTGGCGTTTTATCATAACCCAAAACATTTTTGCCGTTAGCGTGAAAGTATCTCGCCAGCGCACTCATCCCAATCCCACCGATGCCGATGAAATAGAAGTTTTGATATTTATTTAAGATGCTCATTTTTTTCTCTTTGTTCTTACTAATTTAGGATTGGTAGTATCAGTAAATCTCATTCCACCAATAACATCCTTATCTCTAAAAAGTCCTACTACAATATATTTTAAACTATCGGTCTTTTCTAAGTTTGCTTTGAAAATAAAATAATCATAAAAGTCTGTTGGACGTGCAACGGTTAATCCTTTATTAAATTCACCAACAGTAATCTTACCATATCTTTCAGTCTTTCTACTACAATATTTTTCAATTTCCTCTGGTGAAAATCCAAATTTCTTTGTATTAACATCCATTACATAACCTTGTATCTCAGAAAAATCCTTCGTATTACATTTATTATAATAATATTCTGCAAAGCTTCTTGCTTTATCAATTCTTTCATTTGATGCATTCTTTTTTGGAAGTGGCAAGAAATATTTTGGCATACAATTGCACAAAAGCATTAAAGACATTATCCAGAATAGTTTTTTCATCATTAACTTGTGTTATTTATTTATCACTTTAAAAATCTCATCCACAATTCCTTCCGCTGCTTTTGGCTTTGCAAAGAATTCTAGGTTATCAGACATTTCTTTTCTAAGATTTTCGTTCTCACAGATTTCTGAAAGCGTGTTCCAGAACTTGTCATTCATCTCAGAATCTTTGACCATTCTCGCTGCATTTTTCTCAACCAAGGTCAAAGCATTTTTGGTTTGATGATCTTCCGCTGCAAATGGAAATGGAACCAGCAAAACCGGTTTTTTCGCCACTGCCAATTCGGAAATCGCAATTGCGCCAGCTCTGGAAACAATCACATCCGCCGCCGAATAAGCCAAAGCCATATCGGAAATGAATTCTCTAATCTGGATGGAAGCTGGAGGTTGGATGCTGGAAGTTATTTCAGCATAATCCGTTTTACCTGTTTGCCAGATTAACTGATAATCTTTTTCTTTTAATTTATCTAGATTCTCTTTCCAGCCGTTGTTCAAAGTTCTGGAACCAAGCGAACCGCCGACAGAAAGAATCGTTAATTTATTTTTATCTAAGCCTAATTTTTCTTTAGCCAAATCTTTATCAATCAAATCTGTGATGATATTTTGACGAATTGGATTTCCTAAGAAATAAGTTTTCGTTCCGTGGAAAAATTTTTCCATATCCGGATAAGCCGTGAAAACTGCTTTCGCTTTTTTCGCATTGAAAACGTTGGTCTTTCCCGGCAAAGAATTCTGCTCTTGAATAAAAGTCGGAATTCCCATTTTTGCAGCAATATATAAAGCTGGTCCGCTTGCAAAACCACCTGTCCCAACCGCAAAATCAGGTTTGAAATCTTTGATGATTTTCTTCGCCTTCATCAAACTGGAAATGATTTTGAAAGGAAGTCCAATATTCTTCAGAAGATTACCTCTGTCGAATCCGGCGATATTCAATCCTTCGATTTTGAATCCAGCCTGCGGAACCTTTTCCATTTCCATTTTTCCGTTGGCTCCAATGAACAAAAACTCTGCATCAGGAAATCTTTTCTGGATTTCCTGAGCAATCGCAACCGCAGGAAAGATGTGTCCACCAGTTCCTCCGCCACTCATTAATATTTTTAGTTTTTTGCTCATTTTTTTCATATTTTACCATTGGTTTCACCAACGGCTATTCAAATTGAATCCTTCGGATTCTGAGGTTTTTTCTTTTTACTTTTATCTTATTTCTTCTACGCGATATCGTTTATTTCTTCAATACTTTGTCTTTTGCCCAAACCTTCTTCATCATAAACCTGAATCCTGGAACTGACATTCAAAATAATTCCTAACTGAATGTATGTAACCAACATCGATGTTCCTCCGTAACTTATCAGTGGTAAAGGCTGACCAGTAACCGGAATCAGATTCACTGCAACTGCGATGTTCACTGATAATTGAACAAAAATCATCAGTCCTATCGCCAAGACCAGCAACGACCCGAAAAATGCGGGCATTTTACTGGCAATCATTACAATCCTAATAATCATTATCATATAAAGGCTAACCAGAACGAAAGCTCCAATCCAACCGTATTCTTCCACAATAATTGCGAAAATAAAATCCGAAACCGATTGTGGTAATGTCTGCTTCAAAGCACTTTTTCCTGGTCCTATCCCATTGAATCCACCGTGAACAATCGCTGCTTTCGCCTGCATTACTTGATAGTTTTTGGCTTTAATACTTTCATCCTCAACATCAGCCGTTTTCTTGGAACTCGTAAAAGTTTCGATACGACTCATCCAAGTGTGAACACGGTTTCCTCCGATTAAATTGGTATTCAGAGCAATGACCAAAAACATTACAATAAAAACCACCGAAAGCGAGATAAATCCCGCAACGTATTGCCAAGCTAACTGCCCAACAATCAAGATGATAATCGAAACCATCATAATCATCAAAGCGGTTGAACCGTTGTCCTTCGCAACCAATCCGAAAACCAATAATATCGGTCCGAAGATGTAAATAATGTTTTCAAGCGGTAATCTTTCTCTTTTGATTTTTTTGGTCAAATATCTGCATAGATAGATTATCAACATCAAATATGCGAACGATGATGGCTGAAAAGAAATTGGTGTTCCGGGAATTTTCAACCAACGGGATGCACTTGCGCCTTCAATCGTTTGCCCTGTAAACATTGTAATTAACAACAGTCCGATCGTGAACAAAAGCAGAATGGAACTTAGCTTTCCGATGTATTCGTACTTAACTGTTCCTACAAAACGCATAATTCCCAAACCAATGAATACGAAAACGATATGCTTGAAAACGTGACCAGTTGTGGTCCCGTTGTTCACGATATATTCCAGATTCGAGCTTGCGGAATAAACCGGAAATACGGAAAGGAAGGAAATCAAAATGATAACCGACCAAAGGACTTTGTCACCTTTCAGTAGTTCGAATTTGTTTTCTGTAGTTTGGTTTTCCATTTATTTTTAAATGAATTAATTTTCTTAATTCTTAATTGTCAACTCTTCTAAAACTTCTTTTTTGAATTGATTTCCACGGTCTTCATAACCATTGAACAAATCAAAACTTGCACAGCAAGGTGACAATAACACTACATCTCCTTTTTCTGCAATCGATTTAGAAACTTCTACTGCTTTCTGCATACTTGAAGTGTCATAAATCTCCGTTTTTTTATCTTTAAAGAAGTCAATAATTTTATGATTATCAACTCCTAAGCAAACAATCGCTTTTACTTTTTTCTTGACTAGTTCTTCGATTTCCGTATAATCGTTTCCTTTGTCTTTTCCGCCAACAATCCAGACAACCGGCTGTTTCATACTTTCTAAGGCGAAATAAGTGGCATTCACGTTTGTTGCCTTGCTGTCATTGATGAATTTCACTCCTCTGATTTCTGCCACAGGTTCCAATCTGTGTTCAACCGCTTGAAATGTCATTAATGAATGTCTGATGCTTTCATTACTGATTTCCAGCAACTTTCCAGCAATACTCGCTGCTAAGCTGTTAGCTACATTATGTTTTCCAACCAATGACAATTCGTCGATATTCATCGTGAAACCTTCATTGATATTGACAACAAAATTCTCATCAATCGAGAATGCTCCTTTTTCTAATTTTTTATCCAATGAAAATGGAACTTTAGTCACTTTTAAATCCAATTTTTCTAGAATCGATTTGCTCATTTCGTCATCTTTGTTATAGATAAAAAAATTATTAGCATCCTGATTTTCAGCAATTCTGAACTTAGCCAAAGCATATTCTTCATAATTGTAATTGTACTGGTCAAGATGGTCTTTTGACAAATTCAATAACAATGAAATATATGGCCTGAAATTCTGAATATCATCCAACTGGAAACTACTCACTTCCAATACATAATAATCAAAATTCTCTTCTGCAACCTGTTTTGCAAAGCTTTTCCCGATGTTTCCACCCAATCCAACATTGAATCCATCTTCTTTCAGGATGTAATAAATTAAAGACGTTGTCGTCGTTTTTCCGTTACTTCCTGTAATCGCAATAATTTTTGCGTTTGTAAATTCCGAAGCAAATTCAATCTCAGAAGACAATCTGATTCCTTTTTCCTGAATCTTCTGAACCATTTCCGCTTTCTTCGGAATTCCTGGACTTTTGATGACCCAATCAGCATTCAGAATTTTTTCTTCAGAATGTGTTTCGTCTTCATAGTCAATCCCAAGCTCGTCCAATTCTTTTTTGTAATTCTCACGGATAGTTCCCATATCCGAAAGAAAGACATCAAAGCCTTTGGCCTTTGCCAGATACGCAGCACCAACGCCGCTTTCGCCTCCTCCAAGTATTACTACTCTCATCTGTGGTTATTAGTTTTTTATCTAGTTTTTAATGTGATTAGACAAATAATAGCCAGCATCACCCCTAAAATTATCATTCGATTTACGATTTTGCTTTCGTGAAATCCTTCCTTCTGATAATGATGATGCAATGGAGACATCTTGAATAATCTATTGTTTTGAGCATATTCCAGCCCGTGTTTTCTTTTTCTGTATTTGAAAACCCAAACCTGCAAAATCACAGATAAAAGCTCTATCAAAAAGACCCCGCATAAAACCGGAATCAATAATTCTTTTCTAAGGATAATTGCCAAAACTGCAATCACACCTCCCAGCATCAAACTTCCTGTATCACCCATAAAAACCTGAGCCGGATAAGTATTGTACCAGAAAAATCCGATAACCGCACCAACCAAAGCGAGTGCAAAAATCGTGGTTTCCCCCATATGCGGAAGGAACATAATATTCAGATAATCAGCAAAAATCATATTTCCGGAAACGTAGGCGAAAAATGCTAAAGTCAGCAAAATCACGACGCTCGTTCCTGCAGCTAAACCATCAATTCCGTCAGTGATATTTGCGCCGTTGGAAACTGCAGTTACAATGAAAATCACAATCGGAATGAAAACAACCCAAGCCCATTCGTGCGCTTTTGCATCATCCATCCAGAATAAAATTCCACTATAATCGAACTCATTATTTTTAGTAAAAGGAACTGTAGAAACCGGAATTTTCTCGTCCGGCATAAAGTTCTGCTCTACATTATTTCTATTGATAACCGTTGCATCTGCATACTTTCTCTTAACTTCAACATCAGGATGGAAATACATTGTAACTCCGACAATTAAGCCTAAACCAACTTGTCCAATTACTTTGAATTTCCCACTCAATCCGTCTTTATTTTTCTTAACTTTTTTCAGATAATCGTCCAAGAACCCAATTGCTCCCATCCACAAAACCGAAATGATTAAAAGAACGATGTAAACATTAGTAATTCTGGTAAATAACAAAACCGGAATGATGGTTGCCAAAATGATGATTAAACCTCCCATTGTCGGCGTTCCTTCCTTCTGCTTTTGTCCTTCTAGGCCAAGGTCTCTTACCAATTCTCCCATTTGTCTTCTTCTCAGGAAATTGATGATTCTTTTTCCGTAAGCCATCGCAATAATTAGCGAAAACAAAACTGCCATCGCTGCACGGAACGAAATGTATTTGAACAAGTTCATTCCTGGAACGTGAATCCCGTGGCTGGAAAGATATTCGTATAGGTAATAAAGCATATTTTGTTATTTTCCCATTAATTGTAATAATTCCCTAATCGTTTCTTTATCATCAAAATGATGCTTTACACCATTGATTTCCTGATATGTTTCGTGCCCTTTTCCCGCTACAACAACTATATCTTTTGGTTCAGCAAATTTGATTGCCATTTTTATCGCTTCTCTTCTGTCAGGAATTGAAGTGTATTTGCTGAAATTCTGTGGTTGAACACCAGCTTCTATTTCTTTGATAATCTGCGTTGGTTCTTCAGTTCTTGGATTGTCAGAAGTGATGATTGCCAAAGTCGATTTTTTGGTAGCAATGTCGCCCATTTCCGGACGTTTGGTTTTGTCTCTATCGCCACCACAACCGAAAACACAAATCAATCTTTCATTTTTGGTTCTGATTTCGTTGATGCTGTCTAATACATTTTCCAAAGCATCCGGCGTATGAGAATAATCAACTACGAAGAAAATTCCGCTGTCTGATTTTATTGTTTCGAATCTTCCATTCACTCTTTGGAGCACTGAAATCGCCTGAAGAACTTCCGTTTCATCCATTCCTAATTCCAATGCAATTCCGTAAGCCAAAAGCAAATTATAAGCATTGAATTTTCCTGTCAAAGTTGTCCAGAATTCTTTGTTATTGAAATTCAGCAACATTCCATTGAAATCCACTTCCAAAACTCTTCCGTGAAAATCTGCCATTGTTTTCAAAGCAAATGTCTTCTTTTTCGCTTTTGTATTTTGTAGCATTACCAAACCATTTTTATCATCAGCATTCGTAATGGCGATTGCAGAATCTTCGAGCTCGTCAAAGAACCTTTTCTTAGCGTAAATATAATTTTGGAAAGTCTTGTGATAATCCAAATGGTCGTGCGTGATGTTCGTAAAACCAGCGATTTTGAAATGCAAACCTTCGATTCTGTCCTGAGAAATTCCGTGAGAACTAACTTCCATAAAAGCATATTCACAACCGATTTCAACCGCTTTTGCCAACATTTGATTCAATCGAATCACGTCTGGCGTTGTGTGCGTTGAAGGAATAATTTCGTCTCCGATTCTATATTCAACAGTTGAAATCAAAGCGGATTGATAACCCAGATTTTTGAAAATATCAAATAATAAAGTCGTTACAGTTGTTTTGCCATTAGTTCCTGTAACACCAATTAGATTCAGTTTCTGAGAAGGATTTCCGTAAAAATTAGAAGCTAAATGTCCTAAAGTTTTAGAACAATCTTCAACTTTCAAATAAGTTACTTCATCATTAATTTCTGTAGGTAATTCTTCACAAACAATCGTTTTCGCACCTTTTTCGATGCTTTGATTGATGTATGAATGTCCGTCAGAAACAGTTCCTTTCAATGCCACATACAAAGAATTTTCAACAACTTTTCTGCTGTCAAAAACCAATTCAGATACTTCTTTTTCAAGAGTTCCGATGGTTTCTAAAACTGTAATTCTCTGTAATAAATCTTTTAATATCATTTAACCAATATTTCGGTGCTTCGCACCTCATTGTTCATAATTCTTTTCTATTTCTACCAATATATCGCGACTTCGTCGCTCTGCATTAATTCTGAAGATTCAGATAAATCTTTTGGTTCTTTCCAATGGTAGCACCTTCTACGGGAAATTGTCCTGTAACTTTCCCAACACCTTTATAATCTACTCTGTAACCCAAATTTTCAAGCTGTGGAATCACATTCTTTCCAATCATCCCAACCAAATTCGGCATAGAATCTCTGGTTACGTTGACCTTCACATTTGGAGCTGTCATTTTATTAAGGTCGACTCTTTTTTCTACCAAAAGGTCTTTCTCAACATTCAAAGGCGTTTTCAAGAAAGTCTTTCCTGCAATCTCTTTGAAAACTGGCGCAGAAACAGTTCCTCCATAAAATCCTTTTGACACATCTGGCTGATTGACAACCACAATACAAGTGTATTTCGGATTATCAGCCGGATAAAACCCTGCAAATGACGCCTGATATTTCATTGGTCCAGGCAACCAATATTCGAATCTAGCCGTTCCGGTTTTACCTGCAATTTTAAGATTTGGCGTATAAATACTTCTTGCAGTTCCCTTTTCTACCGCTTTGGTTAGAGCGCTGGTCATCATTTCAATCGCTTTGTCGGACGCCATTTTTTTTACCATAACATCCGGTTTTGCTTCGTAAAGAACTTTACCGTCTTTCATTATTTTATCAATGAAAAGCGGTTTCACCATTTTCCCTTTGTTGGCAATTCCGTTATAAAAAGCCACCAATTGCAAAAGCGGAAAACGAGAAGAATAGCCGTAACCTAATGAAGCCAAAGTCGCTTTGTTCCAACGTTTGCTTTGAGGCGTTTGAATCGAAGGTTTTGCAATTCCAGGTAACTCGATTTGCATTTTGTCGAACATTTTCCAACGTTTCAAATGATCTATGAAAACTTGAGGTTTATCGGCATAATGTTCTGTAATTAATTTTGCGGCACCAACGTTACTTGATTTCGCCAAAACGTCGCTCACGTCATAAGTGCCGCCACCGTGACCGTCTGTGATTCTTTGCCCTGCATAAGTCCAGATTCCGTTTCCGATATTGACTTTCGTATTTTCATCAATGAAACCATCATCCATCGCCGCCAAAAGTGACACTGTTTTGAACGTAGAACCTGGTTCCTGAGCATCTTTTACAGTGTAATTGTAAGCATCGACATAAATCCCTGGCTCGGTTCTTCTAAGGTTAACCATCGCACGGATTTTCCCTGTTTCAACTTCCATTACAACAACACTTCCGTGATTTGCATCGAATTTGATTAACTGATTTTCCAATGCCGAATGTGCAATATCCTGAATTCTCAAATCCAAAGTCGTGTACACATCTTGTCCATCAACTGGTTCCTGAACTTTCCAGTAATCAATCGGTTTCCACTGTGTAGACGTGATTTTTTGTTCTAAACGTTTTCCATCAATCCCAGTTAAAAATTTACTGAAAGCACCTTCCAAACCAGATTTTGATTCGCCGTTATCAGCTCCGATTGTTCCTGCACCGATTTGAGTTGTTGCCAATTCTCTGCGGAAGTTTCTTTCGACGATAAAACCGCCTTTATTTTTTCCTTTTTTGAAAATCGGAAACTCACGGATTCTGTCGTACTGGTCAAAGTCTAAACCTTTCGCCAAAAGATAATATTGATTGTTTTTCTTGTTTTGCGCGTCCAATTTCGCTCGGAAATAACTTCTCGGTTTATCGAACATTTTACTAAGAGAATCCGTCAAAGCACCAATATTATTGGAATAGATTGTATCCCTCATCGATTTGAAATCCAAATAGATATCATAACGCATAACCGTTGTTGCCAAGATAGAACCGTCGGAAGCAAATAGATTTCCACGAGCTGCTTTCAGAGTCGCTTCGCGGTAATTTTTACTGATATAATTATTCTCAAATTCCTCAACATTTGTATTCTGAAGAATCATAATTCTACCCAAAAAGATAACAAACAAAATGAAAGCCCCCAAAACAAAAAGGTAGCCCCACTTCAACGCATTGGAACGCTTTTTTTCGTAATTGTTATTTGGTTGCTTTATCATCTGTGCTGTCTACTTTTATCAATAATTTCATCGGGTGGCTTTCCAAACTCACCAAAGAATCCTGAATCATTTCTTTTCCCAGTTCGGATTCCATTCTTATTTTGATTAGCCTACTTTGTGCGTAAGCATTTCTGGATTTGTATTCTTCCGTTTCTTCTTTAAGCTTGTTAACGTGCTCTATTTTTTTGTTAACCAAGTGGTTACTATAAATCATCACCATCAACAATCCGAAAATAAACACGAAATATTTGTAATGCGCTTTTACCTCATCACGGTTAAGGAAATTCCCTTTTATGATGTCCATAAAAGTGAGTTTCTTTTTCTGCTTATTATAGGTTGTCTGCTTTGCCACGTTTTTATAATTGATAAGTGATGAATGATAATTGATAATTATTTATCGCCTATCATTTATAACTTTATTCCAATTCTCATTTTTGCGCTTCGCGCTCTTGAGTTTTCTTCAATTTCTTTATCATCCGGAATGATTGCTTTTGTCTGCAACAACTCAAATGCTTTTGCATAATTTCCGTAGATATCACGCTGAGGCTCACCTTCAAACATTCCGTTTTTCAGGAAGCGTTTTACTAATCTGTCTTCTAAAGAATGATAGGAAATCACAACTAATCTTCCTTCAACTTTTAAAATCTTATAAGACTGAACTAGCATCTCTTTCAACACTTCCAATTCCTGATTTACTTCAATTCTCACCGCTTGGAAAACCTGAGCAAAGAATTTATTTTGTTTAAATGCAGGAATATAACTGAACAGATTTTTCAAATCCTCAGTCGTTTCAATTTTCTTTGATTTTCTATGATGAACAATTTCTCTTGCCAATTTTCTAGCTTCTCTCAGCTCTCCATAATGGTAAAAAATGTCCGCCAAGTCTTCCTCTTCATAATCGTTGATGATTTTCTTTGCATCAAGGCCTTGCATCACATTCATTCTCATATCCAAAGGCGCATTGCTTCTTGTAGAAAATCCTCTTTCCGCTTCGTCAAACTGATGAGAAGAAACTCCTAAGTCTGCTAAAATTCCATCAACGTGAGAAATCCCATAAGCCAACATCGAATTTTCTAAAAACCTAAAATTCTGATTGACCAAAGTAAATCTTGGGTCATCAATCGTATTTTTCAACGCATCCAAATCTTGGTCAAAAGAAAACAACTTCCCTTTATCGGAAAGCCTGCTTAAAATCTCTCTTGAGTGACCGCCTCCACCAAAAGTACAGTCCACATAAATCCCGTCCGGATTGGTTACCAGAGCGTCAACACTTTGTTTTAATAAGACAGGATTGTGATACATTTTGATTTTGATTTTTTGTATTAATGTCGAAAGTATTTATGTATTAATGATTTTTTCAATTCGTGAATACATTTTACGTTAATACTTTTTACAAATTTTCGTTATCGATTTCGTTAAGATTTCCCATTACATCTTCCGCAAGACTAGCGAAATCAGACTCATTGACCGAGATAACCTGTTCATAAGAATCTTTATCCCAAATCTCGAACAATTCGCCAGCGCTTGTAATCACGATATCTTTTCCAAGATTTGCAAATTGTGTTAAATCCTTACTGATTTGCAAACGACCAACGTTATCCAACTCTGCAGTTTTGACTCCAGCTGTAAACATTCTGATGAAATCTGCATTTTTTTTTACAAATCGGTTCAGACCGTTTATTTTTGCCATCAGTTTTTCCCAAGGCTTCATTGGATAAACCTCAAGACACTTTTGAAACACCGAACGCTTGATTACAAATGGCTCATCTGCAAAATGTTCCATCTGCTTCGTAAGCGAAGCAGGCAGTTTGATGCGCCCTTTGTCATCTATTTTACACTCGTATGTCCCAATGAAGTTTTTCATTTGGAGCAAATTTATATAAAAATCTACCACATTTTACCACTTTCACCCACTTTTATACTTAATGTTTATAACTTTTTAGTTTCACAGCTTTGTTAGCTAATGATTTGATTTAAAATCGATTAAAATGAAATATTGCGAAAAGCTTTACCATAAAGCCTTTGCAATGAATGATTTAAAAAATTCTGTGGAAAAAGTTTCTTCTTTTGGATTTATCGCAAAGATTTTTTTAAGACCAAAGTTTTCCAAAGCATCAATAAAATTGATATGATTAAGTTTATGTATTATGATTCGCTTAAAATCGACCTGTCGATTCTTCGCCATCTTGATAAAATCTTTGCACTTAAAAAATCTTTGCGATTAGAATCTCACCCTTCAAGAACTCAAAACCAAAATTGAAAATGATTACATTTGTTATATGAACTATTTAGAAGCATTGAACTGGCGATATTCTGTAAAAAAATTTGATGGGAAGAAGATTTCATCAGAGAAATTAAATAACATTCTGGAAGCAGGAAGACTGTCTGTCAGCTCGTTAGGACTACAACCTTATCATCTTTTGGTGGTTGAGAATGATGAAACGATTCAGAAATTGATTCCTGCATTTTATAATCCTTCTCAGATTTCGACTTGCTCACATCTTATTGTATTGGTTTCGAAAACTAAAATCAATAAGGAGTATGTCGATAATTATTTTGGACATATTATTAATGAGCGTGGCGTGACTTTGGAACAATTGTCGGCTTTTAGAAATAATATCAATCAGTTTTTGGAAACTTACACTTCCCAAGAATTGGAAAGTTGGTCGGAGAAACAGAGTTATATTGTTCTTGGTTCATTGATAATGGCATCTGCAGAAGAAGAAATCGACACTTGTCCAATGGAAGGCTTCAAGGCTGAAATCCTGGAAGACGTTTTGAAAATTGATAAAGAAAATGAAAAAATTGCGGTAGTTCTCGCTTTAGGTTACAGAGCCGAAGATGATATTTTTCAGAATTTCAAAAAAGTCAGAAAACCTGCGGATAAGTTCATCAAATTCATTTAACTTTATTCTTTTGAATTTTCTCAGATATTGAGAATCATTAATTCTTATTTATGATAAAAACAGACGTTCTTGTAATCGGTTCCGGAATTTCGGGCTTATCTTACGCCATCAAAATTGCCGAACAATTGCCAGAAACCAAAATAACAATCGTCACAAAATCCAATGAAGACGAAAGCAATACCAAATATGCGCAAGGCGGATTGGCAGTCGTAACAGATTTTTCTAAAGATAATTTTCAGAAACATATAGACGATACTTTGCGAGCCGGAGATTACATCAATGACCCAGAAATTGTAAAAATCGTGGTGGAAGAAGCGCCTTTACGTTTTAATGAAATCGTGGAATGGGGCGCAAAATTTGACCAAGAAAAAGGAAAATATTCTTTAGGAAGAGAAGGCGGACATACGGAAAACCGAATTGTTCATCACAAAGATATTACAGGTTTCGAAATCGAAAGAGCGCTTCTGGAAACCGTTAACAATTCTCCGAATATCGAGATTCTTCCTCATCATTATGTAATTGATCTGATTACCCAACATCACGTTCCCGGAAAGGAATTTGACAAAGGAAACATAGATTGTTATGGGGCATATATCCTGGATGAGAAAAATAAGAAAATCAAAAAAATTACTTCAAAAATAACGTTGGTCGCAACCGGCGGAGCTGGTCACGTTTATAAAAATACGACCAACCCTATCATTGCGACAGGCGACGGAATTGCATTTGTCCATAGAGCGCAGGGAAAAGTTTCCAATATGCAGTATTATCAGTTTCATCCAACGGCGATGTATTCTAAAAGAGACGGAATGTTGTTTCTGATTTCTGAGGCTGTTCGTGGCGACGGCGCAAAACTTCGTACAAAAAATGGAAAACCTTTTATGCAGAAGTACGATGAGCGCGAAGAATTGGCTTCCCGTGACATCGTTGCAAGAGGAATTGATAATGAATTGAAAATAAGCGGAGACGATTATGTAGGTTTGGATTGTCGGGAAATGGATCGGGAAAAATTCATCAATCATTTCCCTAATATTTATCAAAAATGTATGGATGAAGGAATTGACCCAATGAAAGAATTGATTCCTGTGGTTCCGGCTTGTCATTATCTGATGGGCGGAATTGATACCGATAAAGATGGACAATCTTCCATCAAAAATCTTTTTGCTGTTGGAGAATGTACAAATTCCGGACTTCACGGCGCCAATCGCTTAGCTTCGAATTCACTTTTGGAAGGTTTGGTTTTCGGCCATAATGCGGCGATAAAAACGGTTGAATTATTGAAAGAAAATGATTTCAATTTTGATGATTTGAAAGCTGTTCCGGAATGGAATGAAGAAGGAATGAAAATGATGGACGAAATGGTGCTGGTAACTTATCTCAGAAAACAACTTCAAGAAATGATGAGCGACCTAGTTGCCATTGTTAGAAGCAATGCGAGATTGGAATTGGCGAAGAAAAAACAACGTGAAATCTATGAAGCCGTTACGGAACTTTATAATTATTCCATACTTTCGCCTCAGCTTTCTGAACTGAGGAATCTTGTGAATATTTCTTATCTGATTATCAAACATTCTTTGGAAATGAAAGAAAATAAAGGTGCATTCTATAATAAAGATTTAGCTACGAAACCATTATTGATAAAAGAAAATTAAAACAATGAAAAGACCATCATACGCATCCGATAAAGTTTTAAAAGAATTCATCAAAACTGCTTTGGAAGAAGACATCCAAGGTGGTGACCATTCTACATTATCTACAATTCCGAAAGATTTGGAGCAGAAAGCTCAGCTTTTGGTTAAAGAAAACTGTATTTTGGCAGGAGTTGAATTGGCAGAAATTATTTTCAAAACTTTTGACAAAAACCTAAATGTTGAAGTTTTTATCAAAGATGGTCAGCCAGCAAAAAAAGGAGATGTTGCCTTTATCGTAACTGGAAAAGCAAGATCAATTCTATCAACAGAACGTTTGGTTTTGAATTGTATGCAAAGAATGAGCGGTATTGCAACGATGACTCACGATTGGGATTCCCGATTGGTTGGAACGAAAACAAAACTTCTTGACACCAGAAAAACCACTCCAAATTTCCGTGTTTGCGAAAAATGGGCAGTTGCCATTGGTGGCGGAACCAATCACAGATATGGACTTTATGATATGATAATGCTAAAAGACAATCACATCGATTACAACGGAAGCATTACCAATGCTGTGAAAATGGCAAAAGATTATGTCAAAAAAAACAAGTTGAAACTTAAAATCGAAGTTGAAACCCGTAATCTTGAAGAAGTAGAAGAAGCCGTAAAATCAGGAGCTGACAGAATTATGTTTGACAATATGGATGTCGAAACAATGACTAAAGCTGTAAAGATTGTGAATAAAAAAGCAGAAACTGAAGCTTCGGGCGGAATTACACGTGAGGTTTTAAATTCGGTAGCGAAAACTGGCGTTGACTTTATCTCAGCAGGCGCAATTACGCATTCATCAAGCAATATAGACCTGAGTCTCAAGGCTTTGAAAAATTAACATTTTATTAACAGGGGTTGTCATTTTTTTTAGGATTTTTGCGGCATAAATCTAAAGAAAATGAAAATGTTACCAAAAAAGCCAGCATTGGCTCTAATGCTGACCATGACTACGGCAAGCTTTTATTTTGCCCAATCTACCCAAGACACATTATCGAGAGATACAGACATCGAACAAGTAGTACTAACAGGAGTCGCTGACATCGCTAAAGATAGAAAGACTCCTGTTGCTGTTTCTACGATTAAGGAGGCTCAGATTGTGGAAAGACTAGGAAACCAGGAATTTCCTGAAATACTGAATACTACGCCATCAGTTTATGCAACCAAAGGAGGTGGCGGTTTCGGAGATGGAAGAGTTAATGTTCGTGGTTTTGACATGAATAATACGGCTGTTATGATTAACGGTGTTCCAGTAAATGATATGGAGTCCGGAGCTGTATATTGGTCCAACTGGGCTGGACTTTCCGATGTAACATCAGCAATGCAAATCCAGAGAGGTTTAGGGTCATCTAAATTGGCCATCGCATCGATTGGCGGTACTATTAATGTGCTTACAAGAGCTGCAGATAAGAAAAGAGAAGGAAATGTAACAGTAGGTGTTGGTAATGATGGTTATTTGAAAACTTTATTTTCCTATAATACCGGAAAATCTGCAACAGGGTGGTCTTCATCATTCTTAATGTCCAGAACAGCTGGTAACACATATGTTGATGGTTCTCAATTCGAATCATATAACTACTATTTTGCATTAGGATACCAGAGAGGGAAACACGATTTCCAATTTACATTTACCGGTGCGCCACAATGGCATAATCAAAATTTCCAAAGTTCAATTGCTAATTTCATTAAATATGGCAATGGTGTGGATGAGCCAAACAGAAGATATAATCCTAATTGGGGATATCTTAATGGAAGTGTAATGTCACAATCCGTTAATTTTTACAGCAAACCAGTCGCTTCTATCAATTGGGATTGGAATATCTCAGAAAAATCAAAATTATCTTCTGTACTATATGCCTCTTGGGGACGAGGTGGAGGAACCGGAGTGTTGGGTTCTATCAATAATACTGGAATTAACAATTTACCCAAGACGGCAGACGGTTTAATGAGATTTGATGACATCGTAGCTTGGAATCAGGGACAAAATGTAATCTGGAATCCAAATGTTGCAAACAATACTGGAATCAATAAAATTAATGCAACACCAGGGATAGCTACAAGAACTAATGGTTTTGTAAGAAGATCACACATCAATTCTCACGACTGGTATGGATTCTTAACTAATTTCCAGCATAAAATTGACTCCAACTGGAATTTCTCAGTAGGCGTGGATGGTAGATATTATTATGGATATCACCCAGGCGTGGTTTCAGAATTCTGGGGCAATTCTGAGTATCGGGAAAATCAAAACCTGAATATGCCGCCATATTACGCAGTTACTCAGGCGTACGCACCAACGCCTTCTGCTAATCCTTTTGTGAAAGCTATTAAAGATAAATCTCAGATTGCGAGTAGAAATTTTGATGGCGAAGTAATGTGGCTCGGAAGCTTTGGACAGTTAGAATATTCCAATGAGCAGATTTCGGCTTTCGTGCAAGGATCTGTCTCCAACCAGCAATTCCAAAGAATTGACAATTGGATTCTAAATCAGGATATTTTAAATCCTGATGGAACCATTAAAACACCTCAGACCGTTCAGCAAGGTCAGAAAGTAAATACAAAAACTGGATTCAAAGGATTGTGGGGCTACAATGCTAAAGGAGGTATTAATTATAACATCAATGAGCAGCACAATGTTTTTGCAAACCTTGGATATTATTCTAAGCAACCGAATAACTATGCGGTCTATCCTAATAACCAACAGGTTTTAAACGAAAATCTCCAGAATGAAAAAATTGCATCGGCAGAATTAGGATATGGATTCAGAAGTCCAATTCTAAGAGCTAATGTTAATTTATATTACACTACTTGGAAGGATAGATTCCAAAGAATAACTAACATCAATATTCCTACGCCTACGCCAACTGACGCAAATGCTACAACAAGAGCTTACGCTAACCTACTTGGGATTCAGGAGGTACACATGGGAGTGGAATTCGAAGGAACTTTGAAAGTTACAGATTATCTGGAATTTAATGCAATGCTTTCTGTCGGAGACTGGAAATATAAAAACAATCCAATAGGAGAATTATTCGATGACAATAATATTCCTTTAACGAATGTTCCCAACGCAACCAGCAACTCTGTTCAGTTGGCTCTCGATGGTGTTAAAGTTTCTGATGCGGCTCAGACTACTGCCGCATTAGGATTTACTTTGAAACCGGTAAAGGATTTAAGCGTATTCAGTACTTGGAGATATGCTGACAAGCTTTATGGCGTATTCAATATTGACCAGAATTTTATTATCAAGGATGGTGTAGTTCCGGCTGCAGCAAAAAAAGGTGCACTGGAATATCCGAGCTATAACTTATTTGACTTGGGAGCTTCTTATACTTTCAAATTAAATAACGGTCATAGATTAACTATAACCGGAAATGTTTATAACTTGCTTGATACTGTTTACATTTCCGATGGTAAATCTTCTACACATATCAGAAATCTATCAGACTTTACTGCAACTCCAACTCAGACAGCTCAGCAGCAATATGATGCTTATTTAACCAATCTTAAAACATGGAAAGGAATTGACCAAAATAATACTGTTTTTTTCGGTTTTGGAAGGACTTGGTCTGCATCACTTTCTTACAGATTTTAATAATATTAATTATTATAATTAACTTATCAAATCCCGGCGATCTGTCGGGATTTTTCTATATTTGTGATTCTAAAAAATCTGAGTATGGAAGTTTACAACATTCTTTTGCAGGCACACCGAGGTTTCGCTTATTTGGAACTTTTATTTGTGGCTGCATTTCTGGTTCTATTGCTGATAACTATGTTTGGTTACAGTGGCGGCATTTCAAAAGCTTTGCGAAAAGTCACATTATTTACAATGATTTTTTTCCACGTACAGTTTTTGGTGGGAATCATCATGCTGGTCTCAACATTTTCAAAAGGTTTGGATATGGGCGCAGTAATGAAAAACGCCGACCTGAGATTCCAATATGTAGAACACCCTTTCTCTATGTTAATCGCAGCAGTATTAATGACGATTATCAATAAAAAATTCAAAACAACTGAAAAACTAACAATCCCGATTATGTCATTGGGTTTGGTTGCCATTGCATTATTTGTTTTTGCGTTCCCTTGGGCAAGAGTTTTCGGATAAATAAATCGATTACCATTAATTAATTATCACTTATAAAAAATGAAAGTAGCTGTAGTAGGCGCAACCGGAATGGTTGGACAAGTTATGCTGAAAGTTTTGGAGGAAAGAAATCTTCCAATCACCGAACTGATTCCCGTAGCATCAGAGAGATCTGTTGGAAACAAGGTCAAATTCAAGGACAAGGAATTCACTATCGTTAGCATGAACGACGCTATTGCAGTCAGACCCGAGATCGCTATTTTTTCAGCTGGCGGCGGAACTTCTTTGGAGTTTGCTCCAAAATTCGCCGAAGTTGGAACAGTAGTGATTGATAACTCGTCAGCCTGGAGAATGGATCCGACTAAGAAATTGGTTGTTCCGGAAATCAATGCGAATGTTTTGACAAAAGAAGACAAAATCATTGCTAATCCAAATTGTTCTACAATTCAATTGGTAATGGTTCTCCATCCGCTGAATCAGAAATACGATATCAAAAGAGTTATTGTTTCTACTTACCAGTCTGTAACCGGAACAGGAAAAGCAGCTGTTGATCAACTGAATGCTGAAATCAAAGGGGAAAATCCTGAGAAAGTTTATCCTTATCAAATATTCAAAAATGCATTGCCGCATTGTGATGTTTTTGCGGATGATGATTATACGAAGGAAGAAATCAAACTGATGAAAGAACCTAAGAAGATCATGGGTGATGACACATTCAATTTGACTGCAACTGCAGTAAGAGTTCCAGTACAAGGCGGTCATTCCGAAAGTGTGAACATCGAGTTTGAAAACGAATTTGATTTGGAAGAAGTAAGAAAAATCCTTTCTGAAACACCGGGAGTTATTCTTCAGGATAATGTTAAAAATAACGAATACCCAATGCCATTATATTCCGAAGGCAAGGACGAGGTTTTTGTAGGAAGAATCAGACGGGATCTTTCGCAACCGAAGACGCTCAATCTCTGGATTGTGGCAGATAACCTCCGAAAAGGTGCTGCTACCAACGCTGTTCAAATAGCAGAATACTTAGTAGCAAACAACTTAGTTTAAACTAACAAAATATAAAGAATCTTCGAAAAAATTTCGGAGATTCTTTTTTTAATAATGAAAACAAGCCAATCAATCAACTCTAATATCGCTTTCCAGAAATGGATTGCTGCAGTGGGAGTCCTTCTTTTCGTCGGAAAAATAATTGCATGGAAACTCACGAATTCCGATGCGGTTTTTTCGGATGCGATGGAAAGCATTGTGAATGTCATCAGTGCTTTCATGGGACTTTATTCTTTATATCTGGCTTCCAAACCGCGGGATGACAATCATCCATACGGTCACGGCAAAGTAGAGTTCGTGACATCAGGAATTGAAGGATCCCTGATTAGCATTGCCGGTCTGATGATTATTTATGAAGGTACCAACAGTCTCATTTCCGGTAAAATTATTAACAAGATTGATTGGGGAATCTGGATTATTGCTGCAACTGCGGTGATTAATTATATTCTGGGTTATATTTCCATTCAGAAAGGGAAAGCAGAAAATTCTGTGGTTTTAATATCATCGGGAAAACATCTTCAGTCAGATACGATAACCACTTTAGGCGTAGTGGTAAGTTTGATTTTAGTTTACATTACCCGGATTTATTGGATAGATTCTGTGGTAGCATTGTTTTTTGGAGCTTATATTATTGTCATCGGTTACAAGATCATCAGAAAATCGCTGAGCGGCATTATGGATGAAGCCGATCCGGAAATGCTAAACAAACTCGCCTCATTTCTTGATAAAAACAGAAAAGCAGAATGGATTGACATTCACAATACTAAGATCCAGCAGTTCGGAAGCCGTCTCCATATTGATGCGCATCTTACGCTACCTTGGTATTTTGAACTCAGAACGGCGCACGATGAAATGGAAGAAGTCATTAAGCTAATTGCAAAAAATACGGATAGAAACGTAGAATTCAATTTTCACATGGACGACTGCAAACCAACTTCCTGCGCAATCTGTCAGATAATGGATTGTCCTGTCCGTCAGTATGCTTTCGCAAAAAAAATCGAATGGAATGGTGAGACTATTTCTCAGCCAGGGAAGCATACCATTGACAATTAAGCCTGTAACATCCTCTTCCTGTAATAAAAAATCGGAATAAGCAGGATCAATGTTAATGGCTGGATCACAAAACGCCTGACATAGAAAGAAAACAGATAGCCAAACTGGAATCGGTCATAGATGCATAACAGATAGATTGGGAAAACAATCACAAAAACCAGCACGATCAGGATAAACGCCTGCTTAGTCCACACTCTGTTTTGGAAAAGGAAATGGATAATAACCAATGAGAAAAAGGTGTTTAATCCAAACCTCAGAAGATGACTTAGAATTAATTTGCCCCACACAAAATTGGGAAACACTGCAGAATGATTAGCTGTTTTGAAAAAAATTAAAAAAGGATCGTAAAAGAAGTGATCTTCTACACCACGGATTGCAATCAAACCCAGAACTGCTAGTAAAACATAAAAATACCTAAGCATTTTCATGTTGTTTTTGATAAATTGAGACGGCATCGAATAATTAGAAAAAAATTGAAATTCTTTGACAAACAATGGCATTATGAAAATTTCAGTCCAAAGACTAAATCATCATAAATCCAATATTTACTTCCAAGAGTAAATACTATTGTAAACGCATTTGTAAAAAGTCCGAACCGGCTCGGTTCTGTAATGAGCTGCTGAAAAGCCTAAGAGGGAAAATAAATTTGTTTTTCATTGTTGTCATTTGTTAGACGACAAAATTACAAAAATAAACAATGTTAATTGCTAATAATCAGCAATTAATGTAAAAAAAATAAAAATCACGTAACAGTAATCAGGATTTATCTGCTTTTCTCAATGCAAAAAACTGGATCCAAACCAGCCATATAATGATAACACCGCCATATATAATTGATGGGAAAAGATAATCGTGGCTCATCTTTTCATATTGCGGATATTTGATATAAATGATATTGAGCAATGCTATTCTAAAGACATTCAGAATATGAAGCAAAATCAATCCTCCGAACACGAAAAAAAATGTTTTTCCACCTTTATAAAAAGCAATAATAAAAGCAAAAAAAAGAATCGCCACAGAAATAACATTGCAGCCTTCCACCATTCTGGTCGTGAATTTTCCATCCGTCCGGAACAGTACGCTGTGCAAATTAAAATGATCTACCAAATCGGTCGGAAAGCCTAAGAAATTCTGCAAAGAAGCCACCTGCACAGCTACCGATCTTGTGAAAGGGTCCACAACTTCGTTCTCGTAATTATTAAGGTAAAACTGATACAGCAAAACCAAAACAATATAAATAACCACGAAGCGCAATAAAATTTTCAGAACCGGCAGAAAATCTTTCATCTTGTAAAATTACACTTTTTCGGGTTTCTAATTCCATTTATTAATTAACTTTGTTTTATGCAGAATCATCAGCAATTTTTTGAAGAATTTTTAGGAAATAAAGCAGAGACTTTTCTTTCACTCCCAAAAAGCGGATCATCCAGGATCAATTATATCGGGACTTCTGACCAAGGAAAATATGTCATTACCTACAATGAAAACATCCGGGAAAATGAAGCTTTTTTTTACTTTTCCGAATTATTCCAAAGGCTAGATATTAATACGCCTAAAGTTTTAAAAATTAATACTGAGGCAAATCTTTATATCCAGCAATTTCTAGGAAACAATACCCTTTCCGAAGTGATCTCTGAAGAAGGACTATCTCCAAGGGTCAAAAATCTGATCAGAAAAAGTCTGGAAAAGCTGTTTGAACTACAAACCAAAACTATGGGGAAAGTAGATTTCAATAAAAGCTTTGAATATGAAAGCTACGATGACCTGCCCATAACTCACGACTTATATTATTTCAAAAACTTCCTTATAGATGTTCTGGAAATCGAATATCATAAATCGACTTTACTGAAAGAATTCAGGAGCATCTCCGGGATTATTCAGCAACTGGAGCTGAAAACATTAATGATCCGGGATTTTCAGTCCAGAAATATTCTGGTGGATGAGAATGAAGACGTTTTCTTCATAGATTATCAGTCTGCAATGGAAGGTCCTGCTGGTTATGATGTGATTTCTTTTCTGTATCAGGCTAAAGCCAATTTTCCGAATCATTACAAAGAGGAAATGTTAGAATATTATCTTACTTTCTGGACAAACGATTCTGATAAACAGGCTTTGAAGCAATCCTTTGAATGGATGAAAATGATCCGGTTCCTGCAAGTTCTGGGTGCTTACGGTTTTCGTGGTCTGATACAGCGCAAATCGCACTTTCTGGCAAGCCTCTCCCAGGGGATTGAGAATCTTTATGAGCTAAATCAAAACTGGAGTGAAATAGCCGTAAGGTTTCCGGAATTATATTTTATTATTCTAAGACTAAAGAGTAAAGAAGTCCAATCTAAAATAGAGGAATTGATTATTGATTAGATTGCATAGCCACGAAGGAGCGGCATTTTTAATATTTTAATGGAATGTCTTACTACAACTTTCTTTTAAACGACATTATTTTAATTAAAAGTTCTAAAAATAAAAAACCTCAGAAGCCATTTCTGAGGTTTTTCTGAATATTATCAGTCTCTCTAATTATTTAAAACACTTAATGTATTTTCCTTGATGATTCGTTTTGCGAATTTGAATTTTGGTCCCCAGTAATTATCTTCCAGTGAGGAAACCATCACGCCTTTTGATGTAGCTGCGTGGATGAATTTCACTTCGCCTTCCGGCGTTACTTCTTCCACAATTCCTACGTGCGATATTCTGCTGCCTCTGTGAGAGAAGAATACCAAATCTCCTTTCTGAAGCTCTGTTTTTTCGACAGAATCCCCTTCCTGAGACTGCTGTGCTGCTACTCTCGGAAGACTCATCCCTGCAGCTGCTCCGAAAACGGATAACACGAACGCTGAACAGTCTATTCCGCTTCTGGAAGTTCCTCCGTATCTGTAAGGTGTACCCAGGTAACTTTCAGCTTCGGATAGAATGTTATCTATAGTATTACTGTGTTTGATCGCATTTTCAATAGCCGCTCTTTTGATGTCTGCACTGGTATTAGAGATGGCAGCTAGAACTTTTTGAGTTTTGGAACCCGAATTCTCTACTACCGGCTTAATATCCAAAGATGCAAACTTGGCATCAGTTTTGTATGTTTGATTGTTAGAAACCACATAGTTAGAAACGCAAGACTGAAGCGAAAAAAATGTGGTCACAAATAAGATATAAACTAGAACTCTTTTCTTCATATATATTTAATTATTTGTGTTAAACTTGAGTTGGTTTTTTGTGATTGCATAGCAAAAATAGCCAATACTCATTAAAGGGCATTTCAAATCAATTTGAAGCTTCCTTAGTTTAACATATTTTAACAGTCTTTTTAGGAATGTTAAAAAAAAACAAACCGCAAAGCCTTTATTTAGACTTTGCGGTTTTATTTTTAGTTAAGATTTTTTAACGTTTTAGATTTTGACTATCTCGTGAATAATAATTCTCTATATTTCGTCATTGGCCAAAGCTCGTCATCCACCATCATTTCCAGTGCATCTGAAGCTTCTCTGATATTGTCGAACAATGGAATTACCTTATTACAATATTCTTCCGCTTGTTTCTGACTGTCAGACATATTTTTAGCCTTTTCTTTTGCTGCTAAAAGATTATCTACACCTACTTTGATTTGAGACACGTTTCCGGAGATATCTGTAATCAGATCCAATTGTTCTTTTGCCAAAGTTTTGAATTCTTTGTCTCCGAAGATCTCTTTCAGGCCTTTAACGTTCTCAATTAATCTGTTTTGATAATTAAGCGCCGCAGGAATGATGTGGTTTCTAGCAATATCTGCTAAAACTCTTGCTTCGATATCGATAACTGTAGAGTATTTCTCTAATTTGATTTCATTTCTTGCTTCAAACTCTCTGTGAGAATAGATTCCTAATTCTTCATAAAGCTCGATAAACTTTTTATCTAATTCTTTCTTAAGGGCTTCCGGCGTAGTTTTCAGGTTATTAAGACCTCTTTTCTTAGCTTCTTTTGCCCAATCGTCAGAATAGCCATCACCTTCGAACATGATGTTCTTGGATTGCTTGATATATTCTCTAAGGACATTGAAAATGGCTTCATCTTTTTTAAGACCAGTTTCAATCAAAGCGTCAACTTCTTTTTTGAATGTTCTTAATTGTTTTGCAGCAATTACATTCATCACGGTCATTACTTCCGCACAGTTGGCAGAAGAACCAACCGCCCTGATCTCGAACTTATTTCCTGTGAAAGCGAAAGGAGAAGTTCTGTTTCTGTCCGTGTTATCTAAAAGAATTTCCGGGATTTTCCCTACGACATTAAGTTTCAATTCTGTTTTTTCTTCCGGAGACAATTTTCCATCGGTCACTTTTTCCAATTCTTCCAAAACTCTGAACAGCTGACTTCCGATAAAAGCAGAAATAATTGCAGGTGGTGCTTCATTCGCTCCCAATCTGTGGTCATTGCTTGCAGATGCAATAGATGCTCTCAACAAATCAGCATAATCATGAACCGCTTTCAAAGTATTAACAAAGAATGTAAGGAACTGAAGGTTTTTCTTAGGATTTTTCCCCGGGCTCAAAAGATTTTCACCAGTGTCGGTTCCCAAAGACCAGTTGTTGTGTTTTCCACTTCCGTTTACGCCAGCAAATGGTTTCTCGTGGAATAAAATATGGAAATGATGCTTGTGAGCAATTCTTGCCATAATATCCATTAATAATGAATTGTGGTCAACCGCAACATTCGCTTCCTCGAACATCGGTGCCAACTCAAACTGATTTGGAGCAACCTCATTGTGACGAGTTGTAACCGGAATTCCTAACTTCATACATTCGATTTCCAGCTCCTTCATATAGTTCATCACTCTTGTAGGTATGGAACCAAAATAATGGTCGTCCAACTGTTGTCCTTTTGCTGGAGAATGTCCTAGCAAAGTTTTCCCAGTCAAAACCAAATCCGGACGAGATTGATATAAAGCTGTATCTACCAGGAAATATTCTTGCTCCCAGCCTAATGTCGGGGAAACTTTCGTTACGTTTTTATCAAAGTAAGATTTACAAACATCTGTTGCCGCTTCATCAACTGCGTTCAAAGCTCTTAACAAAGGCGCTTTATAATCTAGTGTTTCTCCTGTATAAGAAATGAAAATCGAAGGAATACAAAGTGTAGTTCCCATAATGAAAGCCGGAGAAGTAGGATCCCAAGCAGTATAACCTCTCGCTTCGAAAGTATTCCTGATGCCGCCATTAGGAAAAGAAGAAGCATCCGGCTCCTGCTGGATCAACATTCCGCCACTGAATCTCTCAATTCCTCTGCCCCCTTCAATAGGTGTAAAGAAGGAATCATGTTTCTCAGCAGTTGCACCCGTAAGCGGTTGAAACCAGTGTGTATAATGAGTAACACCTTTTGAAATTGCCCAATCCTTCATCGCAACAGCCACCTGATCTGCAATGTGTCTCTGGATCTTGGTTCCTTTTTTAATCGCATCCAAAATAGATTGGAATGCTTCTTTCGTCAGATATTCTCTCATTGTTTCTTCTGAGAATACGTTTTGACAAAATAATTCGGACAGTTTTGCAGGAACTTCTATAAAATTATCTTTTCTGTAATTTCTGAAAGGAAGCTCGGCTAAGGCTTTAAATCTTAATGTTGACATAAATGGATTTGATTTTAAACGAGGCAAATTTACAAAAAATATGAATCCAAATTAATTTACCCCTAAAAATTTATAGCCAATTCATATAAAATTAAATCTAAATAAAGAAACACCCCTACTTTTTTAACATAATATTTCAATTCTGTGTTAAAATTACATTCAATATTAATATTGAAATATGAATCAAAATTATTTTAAAATATTGAGGATAAAGCTTAACTTTAAAAACCTATTCCAAACTAGTAATCAGGATGCAGATAAAGAAATAAATAATTGAAAATCAAATTATTAAACAAAAAAATTTGATTTAATTTATTTTTTATATCTTTGCAGACTTTTACAAAAATTTTAATATATGGCAAATTCAAGAGCAAGAGAAACCACAGAAGCTATCGAAAGATTATACGTCTCTATGAGACATTTATTCTACAGGGGATTTTTCAAACCTTCGGGCGTGTCGGGCGAATCATTAAGAAAACTGTTAATGGTCATCAATCCCGAAATCTACGGAAGTATGAGCATTCCCAACAAGATAGAACTGGACGGTTTGCTTTATGTTCTTGACCGTCTTCCGGAAGGCATCGAGGAATGTTCTTTTATTCATCTAACCTCAGATGAAGGTTTTGATAAAGGAAGCTTTGAACCCATCGTCCCTAAGAAAAGACGTAGAAACTGCTACAGAATCGATGAGCATCAGATGAACATCGAGGTTCTCCTTGGCCGTTCCGAGATCTATGATATCCTTACCCACTTGACGTTCCTTTATCTGGAAGCGGACAAAATCAGAAATATCGGTTTTGACCTCGACAACGAAGGACGTGCCAAGAGGACATGGAAAATCATCGAAGACGTTGCTAAAGGTGAAAAGAAATATAGCCGAAAAGAAAAAGAAGTAGCACTAATTCATCTTTCCTCCTTTTTAGGAAGAACGTTTGATGAAACTTTAAATGCTTATAACAACTTCGGAGACGATAAGAATCCGGACAGACTCTTCAAAATCATCTATTGGCTGGGACAGGTCAGTTTGTACGACTGGAAAGAAAACAGAGAAAGAGAAATCTATTTCTCAGCCATCTTGCAGGAAAGAGTGGGACACCACCTGTTCGGGGAAAGATGGGCCAACAAAATCAAAAAAGTCCTTGTAGAAAACGACCTTCACATGAGACCACTTCACATTATCAGTGCGAATATGCACTCGGTGAAAAATATGGTTTTTGCTAATGATGCGCTCAACAAAAAAGGAACAAAAGACGTTGATTATAAATTATTCGCTGACATCAGCAACAAAAAAGATCTTCAGGAAAAAGTCCTGGATCATGCTTTGAAACAAGGAATGATTTATATTGATGACAACAGCGGAAGCAATATCGATGTACAAATTATTGATCTTGCTAAAACTGAGCTTAAGAATACGGTTTTTGCCAATCAGAAGTATAAAGGAGATGATGTGATCCTGGTTTTCGATTACGCTTTTGGAGAACAGGCTTTTGAAGTGATGGACGAATTGCTAAGACCATACGAGGTGAATGGCGAGGTTTATATGATGAAGGTAAAATCGGTTTCCATAATGGGTAAAGCCGGAATCCTGACTGGAGGAAAAGGTGACATTATGATTCCAACTTCTCACATCTTCGAAGGAACTGCAGACAACTACGTTTTTGAAAATGCTTTAAAAGCTACCGATTTTGTAGATGACGAGATCAAAGCTTTTGAAGGACCGATGATTACGGTTCTGGGAACATCGCTTCAGAATAAAGATATCCTTTCCTACTTTATGACCACTTCCTGGAAAGCCATCGGACTGGAAATGGAAGGCGCGCATTACCAAAAAGCGATTCAGGTAGCAAGTAAAATCCGTCACCACATTTCTCCGGATTTGTTCGTGATGTATGCTTATTACGCTTCGGATAATCCATTAGAAACAGGAAGCACATTATCTTCCGGCGGACTTGGATTGACCGGCGTAAAACCAACTTATATGATTACTCATAAAATCATCGAGAAAATTCTTGAGAAGAAATAATATTGAGAGCCTCCGATTGGAGGCTTTTTTGGTTGAATGAAAAAAATTCTCTCGCTGATTTTTGATTTGGCAGATTTAAAATTTCATAAATCAGCATAATCTGTTAAATCAAAAATCTGCGAGAGATTATTATGTTTCAAATAAAATTCGCAATCGTATAAATAAGCAAACCAACTAATCCACCGACAATTGTTCCATTGATTCGGATAAATTGCAAGTCTTTTCCAACTTCCAGTTCCAGTTTTCGGCTGAGCTCCTTGCCTTCCCAGTTTCCGACTGTATTACTGATGAGTTCGCCAAAATTTCTGGTGTTTTTCAGAATATATTTATACGCTGTAAGCCTTACCCACTTATCAATCCGGTTCTGAAACACTTCATCATGCTGAAGAGTAAACACAAACTCATTAATGTTTTTTTTGACATAAGATTTCAGTTTAGAATCTTCTTCCGATAATTCTTTGATTAAAGACGATTTCAGAGATTGCCAAATGTCAGCCGAATATTGTTTGATTTTATCACTCTGCAGAAAATCATTTTTAATAGAATCGAACTCGGTTTCCCATTTTGGTTCGTTTTTCAGTTCTTTAGAAAAGTCCAGAATTTTATTGGTCATTTCAGCCCGCAATGGATGATTGATATTTTCTTCAACTTCCAGGAAGTAATCGCTTAAACCCTTTGTTATCTTTTCTGCAATTTTATTGTCAATCGATTTTGGAATCAGAAAAAAACTTTCTTTTCCCACTCTTTCCGAGACTAATTCTCGATTTTCAAGAATATAATTTTTGATTTGAGAACTGAGATTTGTAATAATTTTCTGATGATCATTTTTATTAAGAAGATATTCGATTCCGTTCCCGATGACCGAATTCAATTTGATGGAATCCGTCATTTCCTCAGCCTTGTTGGATATGAAATTAACCACCGATTCATCATCAAGTTTGTTAATAATATCCTTAATGATGGATGAAAGTTCATTAATTAAAACATTTTGATTATTGTCCTTGGAAAGCCATTCTGCCACGTAAACCGAAATCTTTAGTTTAACAATGTAAGGTCGGATATTCTGAGGAGACAGAAAGTTATCCACCACGAAATTCCCCAAGTTATCACCAATTTTTTCTTTGGAGTTTTCGATCAGATTGGTGTGTGGGATTTTTAATCCTAACGGATAGTTGAAAAGCGCAGTGACCGCAAACCAATCTGCTAAAGCGCCAACCATCGCAGCTTCCGAAAATGCCCGGATATAGCCAATCCAATGAGAAGAGTTCTGTTTTTGCAAAATCGTCATCGATAAAAAAACAACAGCCATCAGAATAAATAATCCTGTTGCCAGAGTTTTGTATCGCCTCAGTTGCTGTTTTTTCTGTTCATCATTCATAACTCCCAAAATTCTAAAATCATTCCAAACAAAATTATCAATATTTGATTAAATTAAATATTTTTACGTCAAATTAACTTAATGTTGAAAAAAGCTCTCAATATAGCATTGCTGATCATAGCTTTTGTGATTATTCTTATTTACATCACAGGCTACAATTACCTTTTCCGAGGGATCAAGTTAACCTATCTCCGTGGTGAGACGAGTTCTACAATAGATGATGGATCATACTTTCCCTCTAAAACCATTTCCAAAGGCAATTCCAAGCCCTGGGAAACAGACATCGATTATAATAAGCAAAAGCTTTCTCCGAAACTGATAAAACATCTGGAGGAAACTGAAACCGTTTCTTTTCTAGTTATCCGAAAAGGAAGACTATTACAGGAGCATTATTGGGAAAACTATGATAAAACAAAAGCCAGCAATTCATTTTCTATTGCAAAAACTATAACGGTAATGCTTCTTGGAAAGGCGATTGATGATGGAAGGATAAGTCGTTTAGACCAGGCTTTTTCAGACTTTTATCCTGAGATTCCGCAGGACCGGTTTGGGAAAAATCTTACGTTGCGGCATCTCGCCGCTATGGAAGCAGGACTAGACTGGAAAGAAGATTACAAAGATCCTTTCGGTCCTAATGCAAAGCTATATTATGGATCGTCTCTTGCGGATATTGTTTTTCAGAACCGGTTGAAACAAAATCCGGGAGAACAATTTGAATATCAGAGCAGTACTACTCAGTTATTGGGATTTGCTGTTGGCAGAGCGGTTCAGGTACCATTATCGGAATATGCTTCGGCAAAGCTTTGGAAACCACTGGGAATGGAACAGGACGCCCAATGGACTACGGACGATCTGGGTGCGGAAAAGACCTTTTGCTGTATCCAGTCCAATGCGAGAGACTTTGCAAAATTGGGATATCTGCTTCTGAATAAAGGAAAAATAAATGATTACCCTCTGATAGACGAAGCTTTTGTAGAGCAGATGATTACACCGACGAAAAAATCTAATGGAAGCTACGGATTGGGATTATGGATCAATAATGATCATAAAATACGACACTATTATATGTACGGACTTCACGGGCAATTTGTAATCATGATTCCCGAATATGATATGATTATTGTGAGATTAGGACAAAAAGAAAGTCCGGATAAAGATTCCAAGATGCGTCCTAAATCTGTTGAACTTTATATTAATGAAGTTCTGAAAACAGTAGTCAAAAACTAATCTGCATCATAATCCAAAAGCGCAAAAACACTTAAAAGCGTACTGTTTTTAAGCTTCTGTTCCGCTTCTTTCATATACTGTCCGTCTGTATTAGCCGGAACATAAAGCTGATAAAAATTCTTATTCCGAATAACAAACAGAGTGGATCCGATTATCATGGTCAGGATATCTTCGGATTTCGGGGCGTTATGGAAAACACCGGAAACAATTCCTCTTTTGATAATCTCGTCCAGTCTTCCCACACAGGTCTGATAAAACTCCAGCAGATCATCTTTCACGTTATCCAGAGTTCGCATCTCCTGAGTTACAAATCCGTGGAAATAGCTGTATTTGAAAAGTAATGAGATGACATAATTCACGATTTCCTTCATCTGCATCTCCGGTTTCCCTTCTTTGATGGTCTGCGCAAATTCCGAAAAGCTCTCCTTAGTACGCTGTACACGATACTGATAGAGATAAGACATCATCTTTTCCTTGGATCCGAAATAATACGAGATCATCGCAACGTTGATATTAGCTCTTGTACAGATGTCTCTTACAGAAGTGCCGTCGAAGCCTTTCTTGGCAATTAATTCCTCGGCAACATCCAGGATTTTTATCTGCTTATCGGTAAATTTTTTTCTCATTCTCTATGAAAGATTTACTGTAAAATTAAACAATTTTCATCAATTATTACATAGTATAATTGATGATCAATTTTCTATCTTTGAGTATGGATTTACTGGACTTTCACCATCATAAGCCCAATCAAACAGGGATATACAACCTAGAGGTTAATGAGTCATCAATTGCATTCAAGAATTTTTCAGTCGGATTACATCCTAAGGATATCACAGACAACTGGAAAGCGGATTTAGAAAAAATAAAGGCAATCTCTCTTGCAAAAAACTGCCTTGCAATAGGCGAATGTGGATTGGACGGATTGATTAATATTGATGAAAAACTACAGTCGGAAATATTCCAAAGCCACATTTCCTGGGCAGAAGAAATCAAAAAACCGGTCATCATCCATTGCGTCAGAAGATTTTCTCAGATCCTACATTATAAAAAAGCGAATATTCCGATGATCATTCATGGATTCAATAAAAAGAAAACGATTGCAGCAGAAGTTTTGGAAGCTGGCTTTTTCCTTAGTTTTGGAAAAGCAGTGCTGGATAACTTATCTTTGCAGAAATTGATAAAAGATTGTCCTGTCCAAAAGCTGTTTCTGGAAACTGACAATTCAGATTTCGAAATTTCTGATCTGTATGAAAAAGTTTCGGAAATCAAATCGATCTCTTTGGAAAGCCTGAGATTTCAAATGTGGGAAAATCTTGAAAATGTGATTAATTATGGATAAATTCTGGCTAGAACGCACCGAATTACTGATAAAAGAAGAAGGTATAGAAAGACTGCAAAATGCTAAAATTCTGGTCGTAGGACTAGGTGGCGTTGGTTCTTTTGCCGCAGAATTTTTGGCAAGAGCCGGCGTTGGAAGGATGGTTATTGCAGACGGCGATGTGGTAGATATAACTAATATCAACAGACAATTGCCTGCGCTGCATTCTACAATCGGACAGCATAAAGTGGAATTGGTTGGAAATCGCCTAATGGACATCAACCCAGAGCTTGACCTTATCAGAATCAATGAGTTCCTGGAACCGCAAAAAATGGAAGAGCTCATCAAATCGGAAAAATTCGATTATGTCCTGGATTGCATTGATTCTCTGACACCAAAACTGACTTTAATAAAAACCTGCAGAAGGCACAAAATCAAGGTAGTTTCTTCTATGGGAGCCGGCGGAAAAACTGATCCCAGCAAAGTGATGGTGCGTGACCTGCATAAAACCAACAATTGTCTCCTTGCAAAGCAGGTAAGAAAAAGACTGAAGAAAGAAGGCATTACGAAAGGGTTCCGTTGTGTTTTTTCCACAGAGCTGCAGGATGAAAAGAGCTTAAAAATGACAGATGGCACTAATTTTAAAAAATCTTTTTACGGAACAATCAGTTTTATTCCTGCTATTTTTGGGCTGTATGCCGCTGCAGAAGTTATCAATCATCTAACCGGAAGAAAATAATCAATTGAAAGAAAACGGCTATCCTGCGCACGAAAAACTGAAAAGAAAATCAGAGATTGACCTGCTGTTCAAGAAAGGTAAATGGCTGTCTGTGGGTCATATCAGGATCATCTACCTTAATTCTTCCGAGAGACATCCTATTGCATCTCATAAAACAGGTGTTTCCGTCTCTAAAAAATTTTTCAAAAAGGCGGTGGACAGAAACCGGTTGAAACGTTTGTTAAGAGAGGCTTACAGGCTAAACAAAAAGCCTTACCTGGAAGCATTCGGGGAGAATCATATCGCCATGCTTTTCTGGGTTTCCAAAGAATTACCTGAGCATTATTCTATAGTCGAAGATCAGTTTCTGAATCTTTGCAATAAGAAAAAAGGATAATATCTTGTTTTAATTTGTAATTTTAGATGGATAAAATCATTTTTCTCTTTCCTTAAAGGGATTATTTTTAACCATTAAAAAAGATTACAAATGAGCGATATTTTACCTTACGTTTTGAGCGCCTTCATCGGCATTGGATTAGCTGCAGCTTCTGGGTTTCGTGTGTTTTTACCCATGTTTGCAGTCAGTCTTGCATCCTACCTGGGCTGGATTCCTATGTCAGACAATTTCGAATGGCTGTCCGGACTTCCGACACTTATCACAACAGGAGTTGCAACAATTATTGAGATAGTAGCCTATTACATTCCTGTGGTAGATAATTTTCTGGATACGATAACGATTCCTCTGGCAACAATCGCTGGTTCTATTCTTTTTGCTAGTCAGTTTATGGAATTGGGGACATTTCCTCAGTGGGCTTTGGCATTGATTGCGGGAGGCGGAACAGCAGCGACAATTGCATCGGGGTTTGCAGGAACGCGGGCTGCTTCTACAGCCACTACTGCAGGAATCGGAAATAATATGGTAGCAACTACAGAAACTGCAGGCGCTGGTTTAATGTCTGTCCTTGCTATATTCTTGCCCGTTATTGCTTTTATTTTTGCGATTGTTCTCCTAATACTGGTTTTATTTTTTGGACGAAAACTTTGGCGGAAGATGAAAAAGCAGAATTCTGGTATCTTTTAAAAATACAAAAATCCCGCTGGCAGCGGGATTTTTTATAAATAGGATTAATGATTAGTTAACAACAATGTCATCAATTTGCATTGTGGTAGTAACACCGCCACCAGCACCTTCATATTTGAAAACGACAAATCCGTTTCCTGTAAGTGTCGCTGGGAAATTATATGTTCCCGCTGGAGCTAAAACACCATAACCTGAAGTCGGCGTTTTTGGAATTGTGAAACTAGACGTGATGTCTGTGAGTGTAGCTTCTGAAATATCTCCTCCAACTGTATAATTAGTTGTTGTATAAACTTTGAAAGCATCTCCATTATAGAATCCAACATTAACTCTGAAAGCTAATGAATTTGCTGCAGTAAAATCTACCGGAACAACAAAATAAGTATGGAATGGTCCACTTCCGGCATTCGCAGACATTTGAATATACTTGTTATTATTGAAGGTCTTAATCTGCCAATATCTGTTACCAAGGTAAGGATCATTTACATATTTAGGAAAAGTATCACTATCAACAGAGTAGCTTTCAAAATTTTCTGTAAAACTGCCAAGATATGAAATAGCTGTACCTCCTTTTGGTGGTGCCGCATCTGGCTTAACAGTTCTTGGATTATTAAATTTAATGTCTGAAGTACTTCTGATTAACATTTGGTAATTAGCATTATACTTGCTGACTACAAAAGTTATATTACCATTTCCTGTCGGAAGTAAATTTGCGCCAAAACTAGAGAAACCAGAGTTTCTAACTATAGTAGAACCTCCAGAGTTATCTTCAATTCCTCTATCGGTATCTTGTCCAACCCCAGCAATATAATTAATATAGGTTAACGGTTTTGGTTTAATAACTTCATCAACAAATTGAACCTCATCAACTGTAACCAAAGTATTGATATATTTTGTGGCTTTTGTAGCGTTAAGATTCGGAAGTTTGGTAGGAATCATTTGTGCAACATCCATTCTGTTATTACCATTACAAACACCTGCCAAATATCTTGTTAGTAAAATACCCGGTATTCTTCCGATAGCGTAAGTTGGATCAACAGATCCAAGTTTAAGAGTTGCTCTATCCCATCCTAATACCAAACCATTGGCTTTGATTCTGATGTGAGCTCCCACAGGAAAATCAGCATAGTTTGAAGACTTATCAACCTCAATTTGCATTCCTAATGTAGGATTTTCTGGTTTATCCTGAAAAGAAATTGTTTTATAAAAATTACCATTTTCATCAGAAGACACAACATAACCATCAAAGATTACAGCTGGTCCATCAGCAGGAATTTTATATGTTGCAGCTGAGTAATTGGTACCTGTAAGAGCCGGTGCTTTGGCTGCTAAATCTACCATTGTAGTGGTTGGTTCATCAAATCTGTTATTGCAAAGAATCTCTGGCGTGCTCCAGTCATCTTCTTTCACGCAAGATGTAAATGTCCCCAAAATCATAGCGGACATCAGTACGGTTTTTAAAGTTTTATTTATTTTCATTGTGAGTTATTTAAAATTTATTAGAATCTAACCTGTAAGTTAACAAAATAAGAACGCCCTTGAGTGTACCAATATTTTGGAGCGAATAGCGTTTGTGCTCTATCAAAGTCTTCTCCGAAAGAATCGTACTTAACATATCTTGATTGTTCAAAACCTCCTGTAATATATTTGGTATTGTCAAAGATATTATTGACACTTGCTGAAATCAGCAAATAATATTTACCAAATAACCAAGACTTGCCAACATTAGCGTTGAAGAAATGGGCAGATGGAAGTTTATTTTGTCTTAAAATCTCTCTTAGTCTGGCTTCGTCAATATTAGCGTATGGCGTTCCGGAATTTCCATTCTGTACAAATGATTCTGACCTGATCAATGCCGAAGGATCCAGGTAATTATCATCTAGGAAGTTCCAGTTTGCACCAACCCACCAATATTTAGGAGAGCTATATCTCAATCCTGCAGATAACGCCGTCTGAGGTGTTCCTCCTTGTTTGTAGTTTTTGATATAAGCTTTTCCAAACTCGGTGTAAGGTAATCCATTGGAAAAAATCCCGATATTATCTGATGCGAAATATACGTTTGGATTGTTTCTATAAGTGTATTGACCGTAACTTGCAGCACCCTGAAAAGATAAAGTCGGTAATATTTTAATATCCATACCTATTTCCGCCCCAAGATTCCTCTTTTCCACATTGGACATAACCTGTGTTACAAAAGCACTCTGCACATATTGTCCTCCTGTATTGCTGTCTGTAGAACCGCCTGTATCACCTAGATCTGTTAATTGAATACCATCTGCAAAGAATCTTTGTACGCTGGTTTCATTCTGCGTATCAACTAAGAAAACCGATGCACGAATCTTGTAGAATGGTGTATTAACCACATAACTTAGGTCATTCGCATTGATAATTGTATTTTTGAGATTAGGTGCAACAGAAGCATTAAGTCTTGGGTTGATAAAAATATCTTCTAAGAATGGTGCTTGAGAAAAGTATGCTCCATTATAAACCAAGAAGTTTCTTCCGTTGATTTTATAAAGAATTTGACCTTTCAAGCCATAGTTCCAGAAATTTTTGTCTGCACCTTTGGTATTCGAGTCTGTATATAAATAATGTCTGAAGTGTCCTTCTCTGTTGGAAGAAGAATATCCAAACATACCTGAAACAAATACATCAAAGGCACCCTGAGAAAATTTATATCCAGGATTAACTTTTACCTCCTGTCTTCTGAACGTATAGTCGTACCCAATTTTATCTCCAACTCTTTTTGCAACATTTTCTTCTCCTTCGTTGAATAATCCAGAAGTTCCTGGATTATTGGTTGCTGCAAAAGGATCTCTGTTATAAGCGAAATCTGCTCCTAAAAGATCTTTTACTTCTCTATAAAGGTCTGATCTGTAATTCTGATAAGATACATTCAAAATAAATCTTGACTTATCCGTGAAATTATAGGTGTAATGAGTAGCTGCGTTCCAGATTTTATCGTCGCTCACATCATTCACTTGGAAATAAATTGCTCTTTTTCCGGTAACTCCATAATTAGTTACGGGAGCTTGCTCCATATTCTTAGCATATAATCTATCCCAGTTAAGCTGAGTAACACTAGGATCTCCACTTTGCCAGAGGTTAACCGCTGTTTGGTAGGCATCATAAGCACCTGCTAAAGAACCAAGATTATTAGGGTCAGCAGTTAATACACCTGGATTTAATGAAGCTATATAACTTGGAAGATTTCTATAATAGGTCGGGCTCGGGTTTGGAGCATTCTGCCAATCCAGTCTTGAGCCTTTATCTTTTCCGAACTGGTAAGAAACTGAAGTCCATAAATTGGATTTTTTATTGATTTTCCAAAAATCCTGTAACATAATAACAGGCTGAAAACCCTTTCTCACACGCTCATTACGTTTCTCTCCGTCTTGCCATCCCCAGTAAGAATTATAGTGTACACCTCTGTAATCATAAACTTCTTGTGTGTTAGGACTGGATGTAGAACGCCTGAAAGGCGAAGCAAAGGCATTCAATGTCATCGTATGATTATCATTGAATTTTTTCTCAATTCCCAGATAAGTTCCGTAAGCATCATAGAAAGTTCCTTCCTGGATTCCTTCTTCTGCCCATCTTTTAGCTCCCATTAAGGTAAATGCCCATCCGTTTTTAGACATACCGGAAGTATATCTTAGAGAAACTCTCTGGCGGTAGTTTCTGTTTGTTAAGGAATAAACAGCCTGGAAGCCTTTTCTGTACTCACTGGCTTTAGTATTCTTATAAATTACACCAGTTGCACCACCAAAAGCATATTCAGAAGGTGCGTGGTTTGCGGAGATTTCAGGATATCTTACAATCTCGTTAAGACCACCCCAGTTGGAAAAGTCTACGTTTCCGTTATCAGACTTCACCATAGAAACACCATTCATCATATTTTCCGATGTTCTTCCATCTATTCCTCTCGGTCTGAACCAATAGAATCCAAGGTCAAAACTCGCGATTCTGTTGAAAACATCCTGAGATGACTGTAAAAGTCCGACTGTAGAGGTCTGCCCGCTTCCTTCGTCATCCGCATTATCAAGGATTGCAAGACCTTGATCTGCGCCCGTCAAAGTAGAATAGAGGGTAATAACCCCCAAGTCTTTTCTCTTTTCTGTAGTAATATCAAATTCCAGCGTTTTAGGCTCGAAATTTGGTTTTGTTACCACAACTTGATAATGTCCGGATTTCAGATCTACGAATTGGAAATAACCAATTTTGTCTGCCGTAACATCATTACCTTCTCCTTTTAGACTTACTTGTGCTTTTTCTACCGGTTTCCCGTCAGCATCTTTCAGGTATGCAAAAACCGTAGTCTGTGCAAAGTAAAATGATGCCGGAAGCATTGTAAATAAGGAGATTAATGATAATTTTTTAATCATAAATCAATTAGGTTTTGTTTGCTCTTTTTTTCTAATATACAGTCCGTTATACACGGGAAGGCAAATGTAAATAATTTTTTGATAATTAAAACTTTTTAACATTTTATTTTTAAATTAATAATTCTACGATTTTTTAATCTAAAATTTACATTGATTAAAAACATTAAAATTTTATTTTGCAGCTATCTAAAAAAAATTACTTTTGTAGCCTTACATTTTTTATTATGAAAAATTTATTTAGCGTAATTGCTATTCTAAGCATTTCCTTATTATTTGCACAAAAAAGACAAGTCCGTGCCGCAACAGTAGGATTCTTAAATGTTGAAAACCTCTGGGATACAATACGTTCCGCAGATTATATCGATGGAACAAAGGACAGAAACAATCCTGCTTTTCATAGAAGTGTGCCATTGGACTCAATCAAATATCTGGAAGTAACCCATAAAGATTACGCCGGACCATGGAACGATGAATCTCTTATTGGCAAAAAAGTGGTAAGAATCCAGGGAGGTTCTGAGGAGTTTACCCCTAAAAGCGGTAAAAATTACACCTACAAAGTGTACAAACAAAAACTGGAAAACGAAGCAAAAGTGATTTCCGAAATGGGGAAAGCTTACACAGGAACAGCTCCTGTTGTAGTGGGTCTGCTGGAAGTAGAAAACCGTCAGGTAGTGGAGGATCTCGTAAAAGAGCCTGCTATTGCAAAGTATGACTATGGTGTAGTTCATTACAACTCCTATGATTACAGAGGTATAGATATCGCCTTTATCTATCAGAAAAGGAGATTCACGCCTTCTAAATCCTGGAAAAAAGAAGTCAAAATCTATGGCGACAGTGGAAAAAGAGAATATACGAGAGACATTCTGGTATTGACAGGTTTCCTTGATAATGAAAAAGTAGCTTTTTTCCTGAATCACTGGCCATCTAGAAGAGGTGGAGAAGCAATCTCTCTTCCTAAACGTACTGCAGCAGCTGTGGCGCTAAGACAACAGATGGACAGCGTGAGAGCATTAGACCCTTCTACAAAATTATTTGCAATGGGAGATTTCAATGATGATCCTGTAAGCTCAAGTTTGAAAAACGGTCTTAAAGCAGTTGGCAATCCCAAGGACTTGTCAGAAACATCTCCATACCTCAACTTGATGTACCCTCTGTATAAAAAAGGAGTTGCTTCATTAGCTTATCAGGATGCCCCAAACTTATTTGACCAGATTATAGTTTCGTCCAACCTTTATGCCCCGAAAAACGAAATCCGTAAAGACTACACCGTTTTCAAAGCAGAAATTTTTGCACCGGATTATCTGATCACCAAAGAAGGTAATTATAAAGGTTACCCATTCCGTTCCTGGGCTGGAGACAAATTTACCGGAGGTTATTCCGATCACTTCCCGGCATTCGTTGTCTTGCAAAAAGAACCTTAACCATATTAAAACCGTTTCAGATTTGGAACGGTTTTTTTAAAATACTCTGGAACAACTTTTCCTCTCGCAGCTATAATACTACAATTGGAATAAAGCATCCGACTCAATATGATAAAACAAAATAAAAAGCTCAAAGAAAGTTTATTGAGCTTTTATCTATGAATACAAAGTTTAGAAAATCTAACTTCTTATATCAAATTTCTGTTAAGCAATCCCTTCTTCCTCGCCTTTCAGCTTTTCAGCATTTTCAGCCATAATTACGGCATCCATCATTTCCTGGATATCACCATTCATATAAGCATCCAGATTGTAGATCGACTTATTAATTCTATGATCTGTTACCCTTCCCTGCGGATAATTATAGGTTTTGATTTTTGCAGAACGGTCACCTGTAGAAACCATTGTCTTTCTTTGCGCTGCAATATCACCAACCACTTCCTGAAGTTTGATATCATATAACTTAGCCCTCAGCATTTCCATAGCTAACTCCCTGTTAGCCAACTGAGAACGAGCCTGTTGACAAACTACAACGATACCAGAAGGTTTATGTGTTAATTGAACTTTAGTTTCAACTTTGTTTACATTCTGTCCTCCTGCACCTCCTGAACGGGAAGTCTGCATCTCGATATCTGCAGGATTGATTTCTACATCTACCTCTTCTGCTTCCGGTAAAACTGCAATCGTGATTGCAGATGTATGAACACGTCCTTGAGATTCGGTTTCCGGGACACGCTGCACACGGTGAACACCTGATTCGAATTTCATAATACCATAGACGCTTTCGCCCTCCACTTTCATGATGAGTTCTTTATAACCTTTGGAAGCCTCACTCGCATCAGTAATTTCGTGTTTCCAGCCTTTGGTTTTGAAATACATCGAATACATTCTGTACATATCCTCTACAAAAATAGCCGCCTCATCGCCACCAGTTCCTGCACGCATTTCCAAGATGATATTCTTGTCATCAGCCGGATCTTTCGGAATTAGAAGATATTTTAATTCTTCCTCAAATGCAGGAAGTTTATCCATTGCTTCATACTTCTCCTGTTTCGCCATTTCTACGAATTCTTTATCAGAACCGTCTGCAATGATTTCGTCAGATTCTGCAATGGTATCAAGAGCTCCTTTATATTCATCGAATACTTTCACGATTTTTCCCAAATCGCTGTATTCTTTGTTAAGTGTAGAGTATTTTTTTTGGTCAGAAATCACATCCGGCTGGATGATAAGGTCTGCCACCTCGTTATATCGTTGTTTTATCGCTTCCAGTTTCGGAATTAATGACTTAGACATAGGTAAATTTTAGTTTGCAAAGATACGGAATTAAGAAACAAGAAGAAAGAGCCAAGAATTAAGAAAAATAGTTTGATTTTTTTTACCCAAAGGCACAAAGTTTTTGCATTAGGTTCACTAAGCTAAACTTTAGAAACTAAAATTTTAATTGTGTTCTTTGTGAAATCTTTGTGCCTTTGTGGTTGAAAACAGAAAATCCACTCTCGAAAGAATGGATTTATTATATATTGTTTCGCTTTGAGTGCAATCTCTCACGAAAAGAAAATTGCCAAATTAATGGTGGTGACCGTGAGAAACTGGTTTTTCTCCTGCTGGTCTTTGGTAGATAACTTCTACACCTTCCTGCTCATAAAGTTTTTTGTATCTGATTTTTTCTGGGTCAAAGTTTTTGTTGATTTTACCAAAGTATTCTGCAACTCCCTCTGTTAACCAAAGTGGTACGATGAATCCGAAGAACATCAAAATACACCAAAATCCACAAATCATCATTGTTACGAAATAAACGGTCCAAAAAAATTGGTAAAACGGCCAAAAAGCTGATAACATCATAATGCTATATATTTTGAGCAAAAATAGACGTTTTTATTTTATTTTACAAAATTTCCGGATTGATTTTTTTCATTTTGCCGAATTTTCAGTTTTTAGTATTTTCGTAAGGTTATAAAAATCAACAAAATCAAAGGGTGAAAATTCCTAAAAAGATGAAAACCAAATAGCCCCGATTGCAGCGGTTACTCCGCAACAAGCCTTGGGAAAAGCTTGGCGTGAGGAGTATGAGCGGAAAGCGGGAAATAGCTTCTAATAAATTTAAATCAAATATAATGAGTTTCAGAATCGAAAAAGACACAATGGGCGAAGTGCAAGTGCCTGCTGATAAATTTTGGGGAGCACAAACGGAGCGTTCCAGAAATAATTTCAAAATCGGACCGGAAGGAAGTATGCCTCGCGAAATCATCGATGCATTTGCTTACCTGAAAAAAGCTGCGGCTTATACAAATGCTGAATTGGGCGTTCTTTCAAATGAAAAGAGAGATGCTATCGGGAAAGTTTGTGATGAGATTCTTGCAGGAGAATTGTATGACCAATTTCCTTTAGTTATTTGGCAAACTGGTTCCGGAACGCAATCTAATATGAACGTGAACGAGGTTGTTGCCAATAAATCTCACGTAAATAGCGGAGGACAATTAGGTGAAAAAACAGAAGTTCATCCGAATGATGATGTGAATAAATCTCAGTCTTCTAACGATACTTATCCAACAGCGATGCACATTGCGGCTTACACGAAAGTGGTGAAAGAAACTTTGCCTGCTTTGGAAAAATTAAGAAATACGCTGGACGAAAAAGCGAAGAAATTTCAAAATATCGTCAAAATCGGAAGAACGCATTTGATGGATGCAACGCCTTTGACACTTGGACAAGAATTCTCCGGTTATGTGGCGCAGTTGGATTATGCCAAAAAAGCAATCAACAACACACTTGACCATTTGAAAGAATTGGCTCTTGGCGGAACTGCAGTTGGAACCGGATTGAACACACCGAAAGGTTACGACGTTTTGGTGGCGAAATATATTGCAGATTTTACGGGATTGCCTTTCGTAACCGCTCCAAATAAATTCGAGGCTTTGGCGGCGCACGATGGAATTGTTGAATCTCACGGCGCATTGAAGCAATTGGCGGTTTCGCTTTACAAAATTGCTCAGGACATCAGGTTGCTGGCATCAGGACCACGTTCTGGAATTGGGGAAATTTACATTCCTGAAAACGAGCCTGGTTCTTCTATTATGCCAGGGAAAGTCAATCCAACTCAGAACGAAGCGATCACAATGGTTTGTGCACAAGTTTTGGGGAACGATACAACAATCTCTTTCGCAGGAACGCAAGGAAATTATGAACTGAATGTTTTCAAACCGGTTATGGCAGCAAACTTTCTACAGTCTGCACAATTATTGGCAGATGCAATGATTTCTTTCAATGACCATTGTGCGGTTGGAATTGAACCAAATGAACCGAGAATCAAAGAATTGGTTGATAAATCCCTGATGTTGGTGACTGCGCTTAACACACACATCGGTTATGAAAACGCAGCGAAAATTGCCAAAACCGCTCACAAAAACGGAACAACTCTGAAAGAGGAAGCGATTAATCTTGGATTATTGACCGCTGAACAGTTTGATGAGTGGGTAAAACCAGAAGATATGGTTGGAAGCTTGAAGTAGATTGCTTCTCGTAATTGGCTTTTAGCTATTAGCTTAAATGAAAAATAATTAAAACCCTTTCGGAATCTCAATTCTGAAAGGGTTGATTTATTAAATTAAATATATTATGAGCTGGATTTTACTAATTCTTGGCGGTCTTTTCGAAGTTGGTTTTACTTCCTGCCTGGGAAAAGCCAAGGAAACTTCGGGTACAGAATCTTACTTTTGGTACGCAGGATTCGGGATTTCTTTGGTTGCAAGTATGCTGTTGCTAATCAAAGCAACACAAACACTTCCATTGGGAACGGCTTACGCTGTTTGGACAGGAATCGGAGCGGTTGGAACTGTTTTAGTTGGCATTTTCATCTTTAAAGAGCCAGCAACTTTCTGGCGATTGTTTTTTATTTTTACATTGATTGCCTCTATCATTGGACTGAAGGCGGTTTCTTCACATTAAAAAATAAAAAAACCACGAGATTTTCGTGGTTTTTTATTTACAATTCCTCCAAGGTAATTTGCTCAGCAAAATAGTTTTCCAAATCTCTCAGCGTTTCCGGGCTTGTTTGGATGTCTTTTATCAATGCGCCTTTGTTCAAAACCACAATTCGGTTGCAAACATCGGTGGTGTGTGCCAAATCGTGACTGGAAATCAGAAATGTAATGTTGGCATTTTGGGACCAAAGACGGATGAGATGTTTCAGCTTAATTTGGGTTGATGGATCCAAGTTGGCAAAAGGCTCATCCAGAACGATGATTTCCGGCGTTCCAATCAATGCGCCAACGATTCCAACTTTCTTCATATTTCCTTTGGAAAGGTCGCGGATGTATTTTTTGGCATTCAGGATTTCGCCATTGAAAAAATCTGAAAATTGTTTCAAAAATTCATCAACTGCACTTTTATTTTGACCTCTCAACTCGCCGATAAAATAGAAATATTCCTCGGGCGTGAGGTAACCAATCAGAAAAGTATCGTCTATGAAAGCAGAAACTTTGGTTTTCCATTGTTCAGATTCATTGACTTTTATGCCGTCGATAGAGATAAAACCGGTGCTCGCTTCTATCAAATCCAACAAAACGCTGAATAAAGTCGTTTTTCCTGCGCCGTTGTTGCCCACCAATCCGAAAGTTTCGCCTTTTGGAATTTCCAAACTTTCGATTCCTAGAACTTGTTTTGAGCCATAAGATTTGGATATATTTTGAATGCTGATCATAATTTTTTATTATTTGATTAGAATTTTGATTCTGAATTATTAACCTTTTTTAAATGATTCTAAAGTAGAATATTTTTGAGTTTTGTAGATTTTCACAATGCTATCGAAGATTTTATCTCTCATCAAAAACCCGATGATTCCTAAGATTCCCAAACTTGCAACGGCAGGATAGATTCCGAGAAAATACTTAACGGCTGCAAAAACCGCCATTGGAACTAAAAGTTGAGGAATCAAAAGCAACATTGTTTTCATATTGAAATTGTTGCCGCCGCCGAAGGATTTTGCATTAGTATTAAGGTCAATCGGTTTTTTGTTGAATGCGCCCGCCAAAAGCGTGATGTAAGAATTGACTCCGAGATTGTACAAACCTGCGCCCAGAACAGTAAGGTAAAAATCCCAACTCACTAGAATATAAACCAAACCAAGAATTATCGATATAAAAACCGCAATTACAACCAGCGCCCATTTTCCTTTCAAGTATTCTTTGTAAGGTACATTTTGCGTCATCATCAAAGGATAATAGGAACTGTCCCAACTCGGAACGCGCTGTCCGAACATAAACATAAATCCACCAGTCACGAAAATCCCAGTGAAGAGTTGCATAAAGGCATTGTCGTAACCTTTTGTAAATGTAAGCAAACCATAAAATAAGAACAGAACACTTGCGAAAACTGCAGACTTTGCCGCCTTGCTTCTTTTCAGCAATCGAATATCGTTGTTGATGAAAGTTCCCATCACGCCGTAACGGTTTAGAAACTCGATGTTTTCTGTTTTTCCTTCGGCTTTTTTGAGCTCAAGACCTTTGTCCAGATAGAAATTCTCAAAGATAAAACGATAGCATAAATACATCATCCCTAAAGCAAAAATCACAGGAATCAGAAAAACGCCAGGCAATGAGTAAAAACTATAAAACACAGTCTGTGATAACGCAGAAAGCTGAATGATTTTAAAATACTCCAGCGCACCCAAAGCAATCACAACACCGAAAACGCCAAAGACAACTGAATCTTTTCCATTCAGCAAGATATTCAGGAAATTATTGAAATAAAATATCGCTTGAATTCCTATTAAAAACATCAAGACTGAGATGACAGAATAACCGTCGTCAAAAATCAAGAGTCCAGCAAAAGGAATTAAAAACAAAAGATTACCCCAATTGAAAAAGTTGAAAAGTGTTTTGATGATGGTATATTTTACCAAAACCTTTTTCGTAAGTCCCGTCGTAAGAAATGGTTTGATGTTCTGAGTTGGCATTTGTTGAATAAAATATCGGATCACCAAATCGAAAGCCCAATAGTAAACAAAGAATTTGCAGAACAACATCAGAGGATCTGTGTGAAGCTTGTTTTTTGCGTAGAAATACAAGAGAAATGGCAACGCTACAAAAACCAAACTGAAGTAAGCAATTCCAAATGCGGTAAGAATTTTCATTGCCAGATTGGCTCCAAACTGTGGATTCCTGATAAAGTTTTTGAGCTCGAGCCGTAGTAGTTTCAAATACATTATAGTGAAGTTTTGTTAAAGATAAGAAAAGCTTCCCAACTTAAAAGCTTATCTAGTAAGTCCGTAGAGTATTGGATTTGTTACAATAATTTTCAAATTACTAACAATGCCTTGTGGAATCTTTGCTCAAAACTATAAACTGATAAAATCTTAAAAATCCTATCTTTGTAGAATGGCACAGAAGGACACATTATCGTCACTTATTCACGGTAATTTTGCAAAGGAACTCTCTATTTCGGATGGCAAGATGCCACCCAATGCATTGGATTTTGAGAAAATCGTCATCGGAACTTTTTTGATTGACAGAAAAGGTCTCGATCATTCCATCGATCTCCTGACACCCGATGTTTTCTACGATCCGAGACATCAGACCATTTTTGCATCGATATTGAAATTGTACGAGAGCAACTCGCCAATCGATCTGATGACGGTGATTCAGGATCTTAAAAAGAATGAAAAACTGAATCTTGCTGGTGGCGATCATTACATCATCGATTTGACGATGGGCGTGAGTTCTTCTGCACACATCGAATATCACGTGCGTGTGATTTTGGAGAAGTTTATCCTTCGTTCATTGATCAACGTTTCTGCGAATGTGATTGACAGTTCGTACAAGGAAACAACTGACGTTTTTGAGTTATTAGACAAAGCCGAGCAATCCTTTTTTGAAATCACAAACGGAACGATTAAAAAAGGTTTCGACACAGCGAATTCCCTGGTAAAAGAAGCGATTGACAAAATCAAATCCCTGAAAGATAAAGAAGGTCTATCGGGCATCCCATCCGGATTTACAGCACTTGACAAAGAAACAGGAGGCTGGCAAAACTCTGACCTCATCATTATTGCGGCAAGACCAGCGATGGGAAAAACCGCTTTCATCCTATCAATGGCGAGAAATATCTGTGTAGATCACAATATTCCAATGGCACTATTTTCCCTGGAGATGGCATCAGTCCAGTTAATTACAAGGATGATCTCTTCCGAAACAGGAATCTCTTCCGAGAAACTGAGAAAAGGACAGATGTCCGATGATGAGTGGCAACGATTGTTTACCAACGTTTCCGCATTAGAAAATGCACCTTTATTTATAGACGAAACCCCTTCCCTATCCATCTTCGACTTCCGTGCGAAGTGCCGAAGACTAGTAATGCAGCACGGCGTAAAAATCATTATGGTCGATTATCTCCAGCTGATGACCGCAAGTTCCGGAAAAGGTGGTGGCAACCGTGAGCAGGAAATTGCAATGATTTCACGTTCATTAAAAGCTATAGCAAAAGAACTCAATGTTCCTGTAATTGCACTTTCCCAGCTTTCCAGAACCGTGGAAACCAGACCGGGAAAAAGACCGATGCTTTCTGACCTTAGGGAATCCGGAGCAATCGAGCAGGATGCTGATATCGTGTCGTTCATTTTCCGCCCGGAATATTATAAAATTGCAGTATGGGACAATGACGAAGAAGGCGCAGAAACCAGCACGGAAAACCAAGCTGAGATCATCATTGCTAAACATAGAAATGGCGCAACGGCAGATGTTCGTTTAGCTTTCCACAAGAATATTGGTAAGTTTGCCGATCTTGGAACCAATTACGATTATACACCGTCCAGTTTTGGGCAAAAAGACGAACCTTCCGGCTTCGACAAAATCAACATTACGATAGATCCGGGAGCTGCTTTCGGATTACCAAGCAACAATAATGTTTCCGGTTCCGCTATGAACGATGATGACGATGATGATATGCCTTTCTAAATAGAAATATAATCTCGCTGATAAAGTTGATTTCGCAAATTAAATAGCGGAATTAACTTGTTTAATCTGAGTAATCTGCGAGAGAAAAAAGTTTACTGCAATAATATTAAGATTAATTTCTCTTGAGTTTAAAAGTCGAAATCTTTACGGATGGTGCCTGCAGCGGAAATCCCGGACCCGGCGGTTATGGCATTCTGATGCGTGTTCCTGGTAAAAATTATCAGAAAACTTACTCCAAAGGTTTCCGGAAAACCACTAACAACCGGATGGAACTGATGGCAGTGATTGTTGCGCTAGGTCAATTAAAAACCAATGATAACGATATCCACATCTATACCGATAGCAAGTATGTAGCCGATGCCATTAATCAGAAATGGATCTACGGCTGGATCAAGCGAGGTTGGAAAAATGTTAAGAATCCGGATCTCTGGCAGGCGTTCTACAAACTCTATCAATTACATCAACCTAAATTCCACTGGATCAAAGGTCACGCCGGACATCCGGAGAACGAGATTTGTGATCAGTTGGCGGTCACGGCATCAAAATCTGAACAATTGGAAATTGATACCTTCTTTGAGAATCCGATTGAGGGAGGGATGTTCTAATCCCGACATTTCTAACTAAGAAACAGAAAAAGGCAAGCTGCAGTTAATAAAACGAGAAGCTACTAGTTTCTAATCGAGAAGCTACTGATTTACAAACAAGAAGCTACTCGTTGGTCGGCAGGAAGCTAATGGTTAATTAACATCAGCTTTTCTTTTTGAGATTAACTTGAGAAAGCGCTTTGGTAATGCGCCGTCCCGGTCTGTAAATGACTTTGATATTTTTAACATGAGATGCATTGAAATCTTCCTCATTCTCCACACCCACGCTGGAAAGTGATGGGTAAAAACTCCCTAACACATCCATTCTAACCATATTGCCATTGCATATTTCTTCTTTAACGACATTCTCCATCGCAATAATAACTCCACGGATGTCGGCTTCTGAGAAGGTGGAAAATTTTTCTATTTTGGCAACCAGATCATCAATAGAAACTTCTTGATTCAAAAATGCGTTGGCATACCATTTCTTGTTGCCGCCACCAGCAACTCCTGGCTCAGGCTTTTTGTATAATTTATATTGTATAGACATCGATTGTTGCTTTATGGTTAGACATTCCAAAAATCCCGATCCAAACTCCTGTACTGTATTGCTTCCGAAATATGATCGCCCTGAATATTTTCAGAGTTTTCCAAGTCCGCAATCGTTCTTGCCACTTTTAGAATTCTGTCGTAAGCTCTTGCTGAGAGATTGAGTTTGAGCATTGCAGCTTTGATTAAAAGTTGGGAACACTCGTCCAGTTCGCAATATTTTTCGATTTCCTTTGGACCCATCTGTGCATTGTAATTGATTTCCAGATTTTCGTACCGTTTATTTTGAATATTTCTCGCATTTATCACTCTACTCCGAATTTTCTGACTGCTTTCTCCCTTCTTTTTTTCGGCTAATTGTTCGTATTCTACTTTAGAGACTTCAATATGAATGTCAATTCTGTCCAGAAGCGGCCCCGATAATTTGTTCATATAACGCTGCATTTCCAATGCAGAAGACGTGTTATTAGGATCATCTGGGAAATAGCCGCTCGGACTCGGATTCATACTGGCTACCAGCATAAAACTGGCGGGATATTCTATCGTGAATTTTGCCCTGGAAATTGTGACCACACGATCTTCCAGGGGCTGTCTCATTACTTCCAGAACTGTCCTTTTGAATTCCGGCATCTCGTCCAGAAACAAAACGCCATTATGTGCCAACGAGATTTCGCCTGGCTGAGGATAACTCCCGCCGCCAACCAATGCAACATCAGAAATTGTGTGGTGAGGCGACCGAAAAGGCCTGATGGTCATCAACGATGTTTCAGCTCCCATTTTTCCGGCGACGGAATGAATCTTGGTGGTTTCCAGAGCTTCTTTTAAACTCAGAGGCGGAAGAATACTGGGAAGCCGTTTTGCGATCATCGTTTTGCCGCTTCCAGGAGATCCGATAAGGATAATGTTATGTCCGCCTGCGGCGGCAACTTCCATCGCACGTTTTGCTGCTTCCTGACCTTTCACTTCATCAAAATCGAAAGGAAAATGATCGATCTTATCCTGAAATTCTTTTCTGGTATCGATTTCAAATTTGGACAGAGGCTGATCATCATTAAAAAAGTCAATAACCTCCTTGATATTTTCCACACCATAAACATCAAGATTATTAACAATGGCTGCTTCTCTGGCATTCTGTTTTGGCAGGATAATTCCTTTGAAGCCCATTTCTCTTGCTTTGATAGCAATCGGGAGGACGCCTTTAATTGCCTGCAATCCGCCATCCAAGGAAAGCTCTCCCATAATGATATAGTCACTCAGCTGTGCTGCAACGATGAGATCAGACGCTGCCAAAATCCCCAGAGCGATGCTCATATCATAAGATGAGCCTTCCTTTCTGAGATCTGCCGGCGCCATATTAATCGTGATCTTTTTTCCAGGAATCTTGAACCCCGAATTCTTGAGTGCTGCAGATATTCTGTAACTGCTCTCTTTGATAGCATTATCCGGCAGGCCAACCAAATGATAGCCTACACCTGTATCTACATTGACTTCTATTGTAATGATCTGTGCAGAAACGCCATGAATGGCCGCACCAAAAACTTTAACCAGCATTTGTGTTTTATTTAATCCTAAAATTAAAAAAACTCTTTGACAAATGCCAAAAAGTTTATAATTTTTTATAAAACCATAATAGTTTACATAAATCGTTCTCCTTTTTTCAGATTCTTGAGATCGAGCACATAATCTTTGATCAGCTGGTCATTTTCTCGAGGGCAGATCAGAAGTGCTTTTTCTGTGTCCACGATGATGTAGTTTTTCAACCCATCAATCACTGCTGCTTTATTCTGATTTTTAATTCTGATAACATTTCCTTTGGAATTGTAGGTAAGAACATTTTTGGAATTGATGGCGTTGTTATCATCATTTTTATCTGCGTTAGCATAAACTGAAGTCCAGGTTCCAAGGTCACTCCAACCCAGATTTGCAGGGATTACGTAGACGTTATTGGCTTTTTCCAGAATGCCATTATCAATGGATATTTTGCTCACAGTAGGATAAATGATGTTGATGCACTGCTCCTCCGTATCACAATTATATTCGCAGGTATTAAACTGATTGGTCATCTCCGGCAGGTGCTTTTTGAATGCTTTCAGAATACTTTTGGCACTCCAGATGAAAATCCCCGCATTCCAGAGAAAATCTCCTGATTCTATAAAGCTCTTTGCGATTTCAATATCAGGTTTCTCGGTAAATGTTTTCACTTTTGAAAAAACTTCATTTTTCTCCTGAATGAACTGAATATAACCATATCCCGTATCTGGTCTCGTAGGCGTAATCCCCAGTGTAATAAGATAATCCTGCTCCGCAACAATGCTAAAAGCTAGTTCTACTTTCTCCAGAAATGTTTTTTCTTTCAAAATCAAATGATCAGCAGGCATTACAATGATATTGGCATCGGGATTAACATTTTCAATCTTTTTCGCCATATAGAGATTGCACGCAGATGTATTTTTCATTGCCGGCTCGCCCACTATATTTTCCACAGGCACATCAGGCAATTGCTGTTGCGTCAGTTCTACATACTCCTGATTAGTAATAACATAAATATTTTCTTTAGGAATTAACTGATTGATCCTGTCAAACGTCTGCTGGATCATCGTTCTACCAGTTCCTAATATATCGTGAAATTGTTTTGGAAATTTCTGAGTACTCATCGGCCAAAAACGGCTTCCAATGCCTCCGGCCATTATGACACAAAAATTATTATTCTTCTCCATCTATTCTAATCTTTTCAACCTTTGCCAACGGACGGAAAAGGTATTTTTTTGAGTTTCTAATATTAATGCAAAGATATAATTTTTTCTTTTTTTCAATGATTTTATAACTGTCACCTTTGTAATTAAAATCATCGTTAATTAACAAATCCTCAACAAAAACAAAATTATCTTCCGGATTCTCAATATGAAAATACCTTACCAATTCCGGGCTTGCCATAAAATTAGCTTTTGGATTTTTTGAGAATTTTAAAATGACCGGCTGCAAATCACTGGCATAAACGCTGAGACTTTCCAGCAGCATCTCCCGGAAGGTATCCTTCCACTCTTTTCCATGAGCACTGATCCTGTTATTGTACATTTCAAATGCTATGAGATGTGCCAGCTCGTGAGTTAAAACAAAGAAAAACAATTGTTTATCCAATGTAGAATTTACCGTAATCTGATGAGATCTGTCCGGCAGTTTTCTGTAATCCCCCAGCTTGCTGTCCCTGTTCTTCGTAATCCTGATATGAATGGCATAATCTCCGAACCATTTCCTGAGAAAAGGAAGCGTATTTTCCGGTAGATACTGTTCTAAAACATTAATGCTCATCTAAGAATTATAATTCACAAAAATAATATTATTTAGAATCGAATCTATCAGATTAGGATTCTTTTTACTAAATTCGGGTAAATTGTAAATTTTGCAAAAATCAATTATATATTTTTTGATGCTCATCCTCTTTTCCTGTTCCGAAAAAGAACCTGTGAAAGACACCTTGCCATCAAAAAAGCCAGTCAATCCTTTCTATGAAAAATCTTTTGCTTTGCTGGAACAGGATAAACAAGACAGTGCATTCCGGTATTTTGATAAGGCAAGAGAACTTTTTCTGAAAAGAAATGACAGTTTCGGAGCAGGAAAAAGTCTTGTTAATATGGCAATCATTCAGGAATGCCTGGGCGATAATTTCGGAAGCATTGAAACCAGTCTCGCTGCATCAGAATTTTTTGAAGAAAAAAATCCTGCTCACTTTTCATTTCTTTTTAGTAATTATAACAATCTTGGCGTAGCTTCCAATAATCTGAAAAACTATAACGATGCCAGTAATTTTTACAGAAAAGCGTTGTCATTTACCAATGATCCTATTGATAAAATGATGATTGACAATAATATTGCAGTCATATTTCATAATCAAAAAAAATATAGTGAAGCTGTAGAAATCTATAGAAAACTAGTTGACAGTATTGGTAAAGAAAACAAATTTTACCCTAAAATGTTACTGAATTACACCAGATCCAAATGGTTTCAGAATCCAGAATATAATCCTGTCAGCAACTACCATCATGTTATAAAAATGAGCCAGAGTAATGGAGATAACTGGACAAAAGATGCTGCTTATTCCTACCTTTCTGTTTATTATCTGGATAAAAACAGGGATTCTTCCGAATATTATGCCAGAAAGATGTTGAGTCTTGCCAAACGACTGAAATATCCGTCTGATCAATTGGAAGCTCTGCAAAATCTGATCAAACTGACCAATGGTAAAGAGAGCCGGCAATACTTTGATGAATATTCAAAAATTCAGGATAGCGTTATCAGCAGCCAAAACGAGGCGAAAAATCAATTCGCGCTGATCCGTTTTGAAAGTGAAAAAGCAAAGGCAGAAAACCTTCGTTTACAGAAAGAACATGCGATGCAGCAGTATAAGGTAAATCAACAAAAACTAATGATCTGGCTTCTGATTATTATCTTTTTAATAATCACAATTGTTACTATTTTCTGGATTAAGAGAAGAAGGGAAAGAATGATTTTGCAAGCTAATAACAATTTACAAGAACAGCGTCTCGATTTTTCCAAAAAAGTCCACGACGTGGTTGCAAATGGATTATACGAAGTAATCTCCACCATTGAAAATCAGAATGAGATTCCTAAGGAAAAAATCCTGGACAAGCTGGAGCTGATGTACGAAAAATCCCGAGATCTCTCTTATAGTAATGAATCAGAAACGAATTTTAATGAAAGAATCTCCGGGCTGATTCATTCTTTCGATAATGATGAAACGCCTATTATTATCATTGGGAATGAGTCCGGTTTTTGGGAAAATATTGCTGATGATAAAAAAGAGGATCTCTTCCAGATCATCCGTGAACTCCTGGTGAATATGAGAAAACATAGTGCTGCAACACAGGTAATTCTAAGGTTTGTAAAGGATCATCAGTTTTACGAAATCTTCTATTCGGATAACGGAATCGGATTACCAGAAAACGTCACAGAAAAAAATGGCTTTACCAACATAAAATCCAGGCTGAATGAGATGTATGCCACGATGGACATCCAAAACCGGGAGATTGGAATGAAAATCTGTATCAGATGGCAGGAAAATTCTGATGCGTAGATTCTTTATCGTAATTTTGTATAAATATAATGTGATATGTTCGGTAAAGTGATGATTGCGGAAGACCACGAAAGCAGTAATTTTTCCGTACAGAAGGTTTTGCAGGATCTTAATATTTCCTCAGTCGAATATTTTTATTACTGTGATGATGCCTTTTCCAATTTCAAAAAATCTCTTGATAATGAAAACCCGTTTGATCTGCTGATTACGGATCTCTCCTTTGAAGAAGATCACAGGAAGCAAATGATAAAAGACGGTAAAGAACTGATAAAAAGCTGCCGCAGTATTGATCCCGGACTAAAAGTTATTGTCTTTTCCGCAGAGCACAAAATCGGCATTATAGATATGCTGTTCCACCAGCTGAATATCAATGCCTTCGTAAGAAAAGCCAGGTCAGACAGCAAGGAACTGAAGAAAGCTGTAGAACATGTCTATAATGGTGAAAAGTATATCTCACACGACCTCAAACTGCCTGTAAAAGCAATGAACACGCTGGAATTCAGCAACTTTGATATTATTCTCTTGAAATTACTGTCGGAAGGCATTTTACAAAAAAACATTCCGCCGGTTTTGCAAACAAAGAATATAAGCCCCAACAGCCTTAGCAGTATTGAAAAGAAAATCAATGGGATGAAGATACTTCTGAAGGTAACAAACAACGAACAGTTGATTGCCAAATGCAAAGACCTTGGAATAATCTGAATTTTTTTTAATTATTTACCCATTTTACGGTTTCCCGTAAGGAAATGTGATTTTATGTATCTAATTTTGCATCAGACTAATAACCGTAAAAACACAATTGAAATAAACATTTATATTTCTGAGAGAGCTTTAAGTAATTTAGAGCTCTTTTATTTTCTATACATCTCTGTATGCGGGATGTTATCTTCCAGATATTTTTTCCCGGTGTCCCGGAATCCGAACCCGGCGTAAAAACGCAGCAGATAATCCTGTGCAGAAATCCTTACTTCCGAAGTCATTAATCGGTTTTCTATAACCTCCAACGCATAGTTTATCAATTGTTTTCCCAGACCGGTTCCTCTTGCTTTTTCCGTGGTCACAACTCTTCCAATAGACGTTTCGGGATATTTGATTCCCTTGTCAAAGATTCTGCAGTAAGCTAAAACTTCTCCATCTTTTTCTGCCCAGAGATGAATTGCCTTTTGGTCATAATCATCAAGATCTGGATAAGGACAATCCTGCTCCACTACAAAAACATCGATTCTGGCTTTGATTACGGCATACAATTCCGGTGTGGTAATCTCATCAAAAGTTTTGATTTTCCAGATCAGATTATCCATTGAAGTCCACTTTGTTATTGATTAAAAACGCATTAGTTTTACCGATGAATTCCAGAATGTGCTCAGTCCCTTCCTTTTTTTCTGCAGAGGTAATGTAGATCTCCGGAAGTCCGTCCCAGGTTTTCAGAAGCTCGGCTTTATACTTTTCCACATTTTCTTTAGCTGCATTCGGTTTCATCTTGTCTGCCTTTGTGAAGACAATGGAAAATGGAATTCCGCTCTCTCCACACCATTCAATGAATTCCATATCGATCTTCTGCGGATTGTGACGGATATCAATCAGGACAAAAAGATTGACCAGATTTTTTCTGTTGAGGATATAATTGGTTATGAGCTTTTCAAAATCTTTTCTCAGGCTTTTGGAAACCCTTGCGTAACCATAGCCAGGAAGATCTGTAAGATACCAGTTTTCATTGACCAGAAAATGGTTGATGAGCTGTGTTTTACCTGGAGTTCCGGAAGTTTTTGCAAGATCCTTCCTGCCCATCATCGCATTAATCAGGGATGATTTTCCCACATTGGAGCGTCCGATGAATGCATATTCCGGCATATTAGGTTCAGGACACTCCTGCCATTTCTGACTGCTTTTTACAAATTCTGCGGTTTTGATCTGCATAATTTTATAATTTAAAAACCATTAAGAATCCAATTTATATTGCTAAAAATTAACTTCTTAATGGTCCAATTTTATTCTTTTATTAGCGTTTACATGACTTTCTTCAGCCAGGCGTAAAGAATCTCATTGAACTCATCCGGTTTTTCCATCATTGCAGCATGACCGCATTTGTCAATCCAATGTAGTTCGGAATTCGGGATGAATTTATGCATATCTTCTGCCACTTCCGGAGGGGTCACATTATCCTGTTTTCCCCAGATGATGCAGGTGGGACAGGTAATTTTCGGAAGATCGTTCAGCATATTGTGCTTGATGGCACTTCTTGCAAGCATCACGGTTTTAATGCCTTTCATCCGGTCATTGACCACAGCAAACACCTCATCTACTAATTCGTCTGTTGCAACAATAGGATCGTAGAAAACGTCCTGGGTTTTTTTCTTGATATATTCTTTATCGCTTTTCCTTGGAAAGCTGTCCCCAAATGTTCTTTCGTACAAGCCAGAACTTCCTGTCAGCACGAGGTTTCTTACCAATTCCGGACGGGACGTGGTGAGGATCAAGCCGATATGTCCGCCCATAGAATTTCCGACAATTGTTACCGGTTTTCCTATAACATCTGTAATAAATTTGGCAACGAATTTTGAAATCGAATTCAAATTGGTATTCAGAATCGGCAAATCATATATAGGCAATTGCGGCACAAAAACCTGATAGCCCTTGCCCGAATAAAAATCTATCATCTTGTCGAAGTTACTCAAACCGCCCATCAGACCGTGCAAAAGGACCATCGGATGGCCTTCCCCTGCTTCCACATAAGTGTACTTCTTATCTTTCTTAGTTTTAAAAATCATATGCTCTATCGATAGCCTGCCAAAATTACAAATAAAAGATTAATTTTTGTGCCAAGACTAATAATACATTATTTTAATTTAATTTAATACCATTTTCAGCTCATTGATCCTGTTGATAATGGGCAATGCAAAAATCCCGCTGGTCTGAAGGTACAGTTCATAGAACGTTTTCGCCTTATCCGCAAAATCCAGACTACCTTCTGTCCTATAATGGAGCATAAAGAGATTCCCAAGCATTTCGTAATAATCTATATGATCCTTAGCTTCACGTATGTTTACCATTTCAACGATCTCTTCTTTTGACTTCGACGCTATTTCCCGGAAATCAATTTTAAAAATATCCTTCATCAGAGAATCGAAATCCAGTTCTTTCTGCATCAGGCTTTCTTCCGGCTTCCCCAGCAATAATTTTTCTAAGGCTTGCGTTAATTGCCGGATTAATCGTAATGTAAAATCTTTATCCTGAATCATATCTTTTGTTGAAAGTTGCGTGTTAGACTACCCAAAAAACAAATAAGCCAAAATCACTGAAACGCTGACGCCAACCAAGTCCGCCAACAGCATTGAACCAACTGTATATCTCGTATTTCTAATTCCAACAGAGCCGAAATAAACTGCGATGACATAAAACGTCGTGTCTGAGCTTCCCTGTAAAATCGCTGATAATTTTCCCGGAAAACTGTCGGCTCCAAAAGTTTTCATCGTATCTACCATCATTCCTCTGGCACCGGAACCGGACAATGGTTTTATCAATGCAGTCGGTAATCCGTCTACAAATCTAGTGTCCAGATGCGATGCGCTGGCAATCCATTTCATCCCGTCTATAATAACTTCAAAAACACCGCTCGTTCTAAGAAGAGAAATTGCAATTAACATCCCCACCAGATAAGGTATGATCTTGACACAAACTGTAAATCCTTCCTTGGCACCATCAATAAATGCATCGAAAATGTTGATCTTTTTATAAACTGCTCCCAAAACAATCGCAAAGAAAATAAACAGAATAATCCCGTTGCTCATCACTTTACTGAAAGAGTCTAATTCTTCTTTGTTCAACCGTACAAGATATACAACCAACAACGCAATAATTGCTGAAATCCCACCAACATAAGCCAAAACAATGGGCTGGAAAAGATTGATTCTCTGCTTGACAGAAACAATAATCATCGCAGCCATTGTTGCGCAGAATGTCGCAATCATACAGGGCAGGAAAATATCCGTCGGGGTTTCCGAACCCATCGATGAACGGATGGCAATGATGGATACCGGGATCAAAGTCAATCCGCTGGCGTGCAGGCAGAGAAACATAATTTGTGCATTACTTGCTCTGTCTTTATCAGGATTCAGGGTCTGGAGACTTTCCATAGCTTTGAGCCCGAAAGGTGTTGCAGCATTATCAAGACCTAGAAGATTGGCGCTGAAATTCAGCATCATATGCCCGAAAGATGGATGATTTTTGGGGATTTCCGGAAATAATTTTGAAAAGAATGGTTGAATCATTCGACTAAGGAAATTAATGCCGCCCGCTTTTTCCGCAATGCTCATAAAACCCATAAACAATGCCATTATTCCTATTAGCTTCAGACAAATATTGACTGCTGTTTCACTGGTTCCGATCACGCCATCGGTTTGAGCCACTCTGTAGGTTTTTACATTTTGAAGCGAATCCATTTTATAGTGGATGTGGCTTTCTTCAAAATCAGGATTGGTTTGTAAATATTTCTGAATATCGGGAGAAAATTGCGCCAATGGTTTTTGCGAAATATGAATCGTGTCGCCTCCTTTTCCCACCACCATATCATTGAAAATCTGACTGTAATTATCAGAACTGAAATATTTGATCGATGCTACCGCAATTGCTATAATAATAAAGGCGGACCAAATCCTGCTTAGAACCATTCGGGAAATTAATTTTAGTAAATGTAAGAAAAAAGCTAATGGAAATGCTGAATTGATAAAAAATTACTATTCCAGATATATTAGTTGTGCGGAATCAACCTCTTCATCAACAGATTTTATCAAAACCGCATTGCTGGTTCTTTTTTGTAATTCTTTAATAAAAAAACTGCTCTCAAAAAACTGACGGTGAACACCCGGAATGAGACTCATAAAATAATCCATACCCACGTGATTGTTATGAAGATCCATCTTGGTTTCCAGCGGTTCATTAGGAAAAAGCTCCTCATGCAAACTGGTCAGCTTCCTACACCATTTCAGAGATTTTTCCGGTGATGAAATTTTACAGAAATACATCATAATGAGACAACACCAATAAGCATGACGGAACGCATTTCCTTTTCCGCTGTTGGAATTGGTTTTAGGATATAATTCTTTGGCTTTGGTAAACGCTTTGAAACTCGCATAAGCATATAAAAAGGCGAACAACGGATGCATCAGCCCAATAGAAAAAACCTTAAATAATTTCTTTAAGGTTAATGATTTTAATGCTCTGAAAAATAGACCTATAAATCTCATAAAAAACTCTCTCAGATTTGAGAGAGTGTATTTTGTATTGAATGATAATTAATGATATTCGTGCACCAAAAGCTTGACTGCTCTGGAAACCTGCTGCTTGATTTCCGTTCTTTTCACGATGAAATCAACAAATCCTTTTTCCTGCAGGAATTCCGAAGTCTGGAACCCTTCCGGCAAATCTCTGCCTATGGTCTCACGGATTACTCTTGGTCCTGCAAAGCCTATTAAAGCGCTTGGTTCTGCAATGATAAGGTCAGCTGTCATTGCAAAAGAAGCCGTGATTCCTCCAAAGGTCGGATCTGTCAAATAGGCAATATACGGCAGACCAGCATCAGAAAGCTGAACCAATTTTGCCTGAACTTTTGCCAATTGCATTAATGAATAAGCTGCTTCCTGCATTCTCGCCCCGCCAGACTGGCAAATGATCATGTACGGCAATTTATTTTTGATGCAATAATCAATAGCTCTTCTGATTTTTTCTCCCATTACAGATCCCAAAGAACCTCCGATAAAGGCAAAATCCATACAGGAAACCACCATTTCTACACCGTTTACTTTTCCGGTAGCATTTCTGATAGAGTCTGTAAGCTTGGTTTTTGATTTCACTTCTTTCAGACGGTCCGTGTAAGATTTTGTATCCTTGAATTTCAGGATATCAACACTTTCCACATCAGCATCCAGCTCTTTGAATTTCTGATCATCAAAAAGCATATCAAAGTATTCTCTACTTCCGATTCTTACGTGGAAACCATCTTCCGGAGACACAAAATTATTAGCCTTAAGTTCTTCAGCTTCTATGATTTTTCCGGTCGGTGTTTTATGCCAAAGTCCTTTCGGAACATCTTTTTTGTCCTCTGTAGAAGTGGTAATGTTTTGAGTTTTCCTTTTAAACCAATCAAATGCCATATAATCTATAATTGATAAATGAAAAATGATAATAGATGAAGAAACGATTTAAATCATTGATCGTTCATCTATTATCATTTATAAATTATTAAAGTGTATTAATATTGTTCAGATCTTCAAAAGCCTGAGTCAGTCTCTTGATATATGTTTCTTCTCCTTTTCTTACCCAGACTCTCGGGTCATAGAACTTCTTATTCGGAGCATCCCCTCCCGTCGGATTTCCGATCTGATGTCTCAGGTAATCGATTTTTTCGGTCATATAATCTCTGATTCCTTCTGTGTATCCGAACTGCAAATCTGTATCGATGTTCATTTTTACCACACCGTAACCAATTGCCTCACGTATTTCTTCTACTGTAGAACCAGAACCTCCGTGAAATACGAAGTTGATTGGCTTCTCAGCAGTTCCGAATTTCTCCTGAACATATTTCTGAGAATTGTCAAGAATTTTCGGCGTCAATTTTACGTTGCCAGGTTTGTAAACACCGTGTACGTTTCCGAAAGCCGCGGCAATAGTGAAATTGTCAGATACTTTCTTAAGGATTTCGTAAGCATAAGCCACTTCTTCTGGCTGCGTATAAAGTTTTGAGCTGTCAACGTCAGAATTGTCCACGCCATCTTCTTCACCTCCTGTAACACCCAACTCAATTTCAAGAGTCATTCCCATTTTGGCCATTCTCTCAAAATATTTCGCAGAAACTTCCATATTTTCCTCAATAGGCTCTTCGGAAAGATCTAACATGTGAGATGAATACAGTGATTTTCCCGTTTGCTTGTAAAACTCTTCACTTGCATCCAGAAGACCATCTACCCAAGGCAATAATTTCTTGGCACAGTGATCTGTATGAAGGATAACCGTTGCTCCGTAAGCTTCTGCTAAAGTGTGTATGTGTTTCGCACCGGCAACAGCGCCCAGAACCGCAGCTTTTTGTCCGTCATTGCTAAGCCCTTTACCAGCATTGAAAGCAGAACCTCCGTTCGAAAACTGGATGATTACAGGCGCATTCAGTTTCGCAGCAGTTTCCAAAGTTGCGTTGATATTACTAGAACCAATCACGTTAGCCGCAGGAAGCGCAAACTGCTTTTCTTTGGCATAATCAAATATTTCTGTTACTAAAGAACCAGTGGCAACTCCTGCCGGAAATTTTCTGCTCATTTTTAATTTATTTTTAAGATTTTTTGGACTGTAAAGTTACGAATTTATTAATTATTACAATTTCAATTTTTATGTCTTATATCAAGGTAGACGATTAATTTCAATTCCGCTTATCATTCCCCCACAGCAATTTTTGCCTTATCGTTTCATAAAAACTGAAGTTTTTTGGCTTAATGAGAAACAGTGAAAACTCTGCTTTCTCTATCATAATCTCACTCCCGATTTCCATATGATAAAGCCTGGAGTCTAACGCCAATGTGTATTGCGGAACCCGGCTTTTTACGGTCAGTTTTATTTTCGAATCATCTTTTACGATGAGCGGGCGGACATTCAGATTATGTGGAGCAATAGGCGAAATCGCAAAGTTGTCATTACTCGGCGAGATAATGGGTCCGCCGCAGCTTAATGAATAGGCTGTGGAACCGGTTGGCGTGGAAACGATCAATCCGTCGCCCCAGAACACATTCAGGAACTCATCATTGATATAAGACTCCACGGTAATCATAGATGTGGTTTCTTTCCTGGAGAGACTGACATCATTCAGCGCAAAAGGAAAATCAATTTCAGTTTCACTGTCTGTCGTTATTTTGATGACGGAACGTTCACTGATGTTATAATTTTTTTCAAGAATAATGGTATCCAGCTCATTGAAAATCTCGTCTTTTCTGAAATTGGCTAAAAAACCCAGTCTTCCCGTATTAACACCAATTATCGGAATTTCCAGATCCTGGATGAAAGTCAACGCATTAAGGATAGTTCCGTCTCCCCCGAAACTGAAAACGATATTCACTTTTTTGTCTCTCAGCTCTTCCTTGCCGGAAAACGTCTCGAAGTCTTTAGAAAAATTCAGGTTTTCTGCCATTTCCCTGTGCAGAACTACCGAAACATCTCTGAGAGCCAACTCAGAAATAAACTTATTGAGATACAGAAACGTATCGAGGTCTTTCTTTTGGGAATAAATGGCTGCCCTCATAGTTTAGATTTCCAAAAATTTCTGAAAAAAACCGTAGCGGTCTTTCAGCAGTTCTTCTTTCTCGTCATTATAATGTTTATGAACCACCACATATCCATATCGTTCAAAGGTTTCGTCTATGGAACTGAGATTTTCATTACTGATTTTCAATGTAATCTCAATGAAATCTTCTTTGATGGCATTGATGAACGTTCCGTAGATTTTCCCGTTATTACTCTCCACAATCTGCGATATCTCTGTCATAGAATAATGCAGACCTGTTGTCTGGATGGTGAGAATGGCTCCGTTTTCTGAAAATAAAGGATATTTGGAAAACTCATTAAAGATATCATCGCAGGAGATATAGCCCAGATATTTTTCTTCTTTGGAAATTACCGGAATCACATTCGCATTGAAGGTGTAGAAAAGTTTGATACTATCCAGCAGGCTGCTGTCTTCCATAATTGCAAAACGCTCATAATGAATATTGAGCGAGTTCAGCTTCCCTTCGGGACTGTCTTCCAGGAAAGACTGACTGAGACCACCAAGGAAAACACCTTTGTTTACTATGAAAACGTGAGAATATCCAAATTCCTTAGCCACTTCAGATGCCTCTTCTATAGAGTCTCTGACAGCAAAAGCCGGATAATCTTTGGAAATATAGTCTTTGATAAACATTATGCTAATTTACAAAAATTCCGTTGCGACCAACATTTTTAATTTTTTTTAGATTTTTTTAACAAAACTATTGCTTTGTATTAATTTAAAAACATATCTTTGTCGCCTTTCATTTTTACTTTTTATTAGATTTATTTCAAACTGCGGCACTTCTGGTGCTTGCAGTTTTTTATTTTTTAAACATTGCTGTAATTCTAACTTTAACGCAAAGTCATCGGGAAAATCAAAGTTGCCAAAGTTTTTAAAATGATTTAACAATTCCCTGCCTTTCAACAACTTCTTCTTTAAAAAGCCTTTGTGTTAAAATTCATCATAACAATTATAACCCAAGATTCTTCGCAAACTCCCAAATCACAATTCCTCCACAAACGCTCACATTGAGAGAATGCTTGGTTCCCAGCTGAGGTATTTCCAGGAATGTGTCAATATTATTTAAAGCTTCATCTGAAATACCATCCACCTCGTTCCCCAATATCAGCGCATATTTCTTTTCTGAATTAATGTCGAATCCTGTTATTAATTGGCTGGATGATGTTTGTTCAATCCCAATAATTTCAAAATTTTCTTGTTTAAGGTTATCAATGGCTGTATTGATATCTTTTTCAAAAATCCAGTCTACGCTTTCTGTAGCGCCCAATGCAGCTTTATGAATCTCACGGTGAGGCGGCTGAGGCGTAATGCCGCAGAGCACAATTTTTTCTACCAGAAACGCATCCGCAGTCCGGAAAATTGCACCGACGTTATGCATACTTCTCACACTGTCCAGAATGACAACCAAAGGAATCTTTGCAGTTTTTTTAAAGGTTTCAACATCGATTCTTCCGAGTTCTTCGAGCTTTAGTTTCTTTGTCATATCAGGCTTTGGTTGAAATTAAATTGATGCTTCTCTCAATATTCTGCGCGATTGCTTCCATCGGGATATCATTTTCATCGTTATTGAACGGATCTTCAATCTCTTCTGCAATCAGCTCCAGACTCATGAGAACATAATATACAAACATTGTAATCGGGATCATAAAAATGCCCAGAATCACGACATTCGCAATCGGTAAAGCAAGGACATAAAAGATAATGAACTTCTTGATGAATGAGGAATAGGAATGGGGTATCGGCGTATTTTTGATTCTCTCACATCCGCCGCATACATCCAGGAATCCGGACAGCTGTGTATCCAGAAACAGCATTTCCGTATCCGAAATTTTTCCTTCTTTTTTGAGCTGATACAACTTTTTGGTCAGCAGGAAAACCACTTCTGCAGGCGGATGATGCTGCAACTCTTTGGAAAGATCGGAAAAGTCCTTGTCCAGAACCAGCCTTGTGGATTCTTTGGAGAGGTGGCTTGACAAAAAGTGAGGAAAGAATCTGAGATATTTTGCAATCTGAGCTCGGTTTTTAATATCCGTTTCCGGAAGAATACTATTAATTTTGATTACAAAATTACGGCTGTCATTTACCAGTTTTCCCCATAGTTTTCTACCTTCCCACCATCTGTCATAAGCCGTATTGGTACGGAAAACCAGCAACAGTGACAACACAAATCCAAGCAAGGAATGGATCATTCCGATATTGCTGATAGAGGATTTTGAAGTCAGATTCAGATATTCCACTTCCAGGTAATAAATCCCGTAGGAATAGGCGCCAACCAACAATATTGTCGGAAAAAGAATCTTCAGGGTGTCCGATTTATGAAGACTGAAAAGGATTTTCAGAAAATGTTTCGTGTTATAGACGCGCATTGGCAATAATCTTATCGGACAAAGATAATTCAAAGATTCAAAAACAGTTTTATATTTATATCACAAATTATCCAGACTCACATTTATAATATTTTACAATCATTGCAAATCCGAAATTAATTATCGCCGATAGATTCATTAATATTAATTTTCAGACCGATTTAATAGAAATATTTTTAATTTTAGACTTTTAAAAACCAATCGATGTCTGATAAAGAAAAATTCATAACCGATCTCAATGCCAAATATAATCCGAAAGGTGAACATATCATCCTTGGAAAAGGAATGCTGAATGGCGAAGTAATCACAGAAGTCAATGTTTCCATTCCCTTGAAAACCGTGAACAGACACGGCTTAATTGCCGGCGCTACTGGAACGGGGAAAACTAAAACGCTTCAGGTCTTTGTGGAGCAACTGTCTCACGCCGGAATCCCGACTTTGGTAATGGATATCAAAGGAGATTTATCCGGAATTGCCGAAGCCGGAACGGAAAACGACATCATCAGAGAACGATATGCCAAAACGCAGCTACCTTATTCTCCCCAGAGTTTCCCGGTAGAACTGATGACGATTTCCGGTGCGAGAGGTGTAAAGCTAAGAGCTACGGTTTTGGAATTCGGACCAATTTTATTGAGTAAAATTCTCGGACTGAATGATACGCAGCAAAGCATTATGTCCATTGTCTTTAAATATTGTGATGACAAAGCATTGCCTTTGGTGGATTTGCAGGATTTGAAAAAAGTGTTGCAATATGTGACGGATAATCCGATTGGTAAAAAAGAATTAGCCGATAATTATGGCTCGATTGCTCCCGCCTCTTTGGGCGCAATTCTCCGTTCTATTGTCGCAATGGAACAACAGGGTGCTACAACTTTCTTCGGAGAGCCAAGCTTTGAAGTGGAAGATCTTTTACAGACAAGAGACGGAAAAGGCGTTGTAAATATTTTCCGTGTTGATGATATTCAGAATAAGCCTAATCTTTTCTCGACTTTCATTTTATCATTGTTTGCGGAGATTTATATGACTTTTCCAGAAGAAGGCGACAGTGGAAAACCGAAATTGGTTTTATTTATCGATGAAGCGCATTTGCTTTTTAAGGAGGCTTCAAAAACTTTGCTTTCACAAATCGAAACGATGGTAAAATTGATCCGTTCCAAAGGCATCGGAATTTATTTTATCACTCAAATTCCTGGCGATGTCCCGGAAAATATTCTGAGCCAACTGGGTTTGAAAATCCAGCACGCTTTGAGAGGATTCACAGCAAAAGACAGAAAAGAGATTGATAAAGCGGTGGAAAATTATCCAATCACCGAATTTTATAAAGCTAATGAACTCATCCAAAATCTCGGAATTGGAGAAGCTTTTGTAACCGCATTGGACGAAAAAGGAATTCCGACGCCTTTGGTTCATACTTATTTGATTTCGCCGGAAAGCCGAATGGATATTCTGACCTCATCAGAAATTGATGAACTGACCAGAAACTCTGAACTTGTCAGAAAATACGAACAAACCATCGATAAAGAAAGTGCCTACGAAATCCTGAATAAAAGACTGGAAGAACATACTCAAACTGCGCTTCCAACACCAGCAAAAGGAAGAGCTGCGCAACCAAAAGAAGAGCAAGGAATGTTTGAACAAGTCATTGAAAGCCGCGCCGGAAAAACTTTCCTGAATACTTTGGCGAGAGAAGGTGCGAAGTTTATTCTGGGAATGTTTACCACGAAAAAAAGAAGATAATCATTTAAAATAATAAAAAAACACAAAACATCAGACTTAAACTAAAAGAATCAGAAAAACAAAATCAACAATGGCGGAAACTTGTCAAAATTGCAATCAAGTTATAACTACGAACTTCTGTGGCAACTGCGGACAGAAAAAGTTCAAGAGAATCGACAGGAAATATCTGCTGGACGAGATCCAGTACACTTTTCTTCATACTAATAAAGGTTTTCTTTACTCAGTAAAAAACATTATCAAAAATCCCGGAAAAACAGCCAAAGAATTTATCGAGGGAAATAGAGTCAACCATTACAAGCCGATTTTGCTGGCTTTTGTTTTAAGTGGTATTTCCGCTTTTATCTCGTATAAAATTATTGGATTGAGTGAGATGGTGAGTGATTTTTATTCAGAAAAAAAAGTAAGTTCTCAGTTTATGCAGGATTACACAACGGTTTTCAACAGCTATAATTCTATCATTATGCTGATACTGGTTCCAATGTTTGCACTACTTACTAAACTGACTTTCAGAAAGTGGGGACATAATTATTATGAACATGTCGTTATCAATGCCTACTTCTTATGTTTTTATACACTTTTCAGTATTATCATTACCTATCCTATTTTGTATTTGGTAAAAGATAATCCAAGCTATGTACTAAATATTATCAGTCTTTCGATGCTTGCCACACCTTTTATGCTATTCTGGTTTTATAAGGAAATCTACCCCAATAAACCTGTAAAAAGCATTCTTGGCAGGGTCTTCTTGTTAATCGTTTATATGATCATTGGCTTTTTCTTACTATTAGTTTTAGCATTTATATTGGGAATAGCGTACGCCAAGTTAATCGGACCTGAAGCACTGGAATATTTTAAACCCAGATAACCTAATCTGGAAACTAATACTTATTTTTGTCTGTTATAACTGCCAAGAAGCAGAGCAATGTAGATGTATTCAATAATAGACATAGAAAGTAACGGCGCACCATTCCGGAAAGAAAGCATTATCGAGATTGCTATCTATCGGTTTGATGGTCACGAGATTACAGACCAGTTTATCTCCTTAGTCAATCCCGAAGATAAGATTTCCGATTTTGTACAAAAGCTAACGGGAATTACCCAGAAAATGGTTTTGACTGCGCCGAAATTCCACGAAATTGCCAAACGTGTTGTCGAAATTACCAAAGATTCTGTATTAGTTGGTCACAATATTGATTTCGATTACAGAATGCTTCGCCAATCGTTCAAAAGGCTTGGTTACGAATTCAATATCAATACTTTAGATACGATTCCATTAGCTAAAAAACTGATTCCTGATGAGAGAAGTTATTCATTAAGTAAGCTTTGCAAATCAATCGGAATCCCGCTGAGCGAAGCGCATCGTGCAAGTGGCGATGCGAGAGCGACTTTAGATTTATTTAAATTATTGATAATCAAAGATAAAAGTAACGAAATCCTCGAATCACAACATGAGGAAAATCACGCTAAGAATTACATCAGCAAAATCCAGATTCTCACAGAAGATCTTCCGAATGAACGCGGCATTCTCTATTTCCAGAATTCTGAAGGCAAAATCATTTTCTCCGATGTGGTAGAAGATCTATATAAATCTGCCAAGAAATTTATGGAATCGGATAAAGTCCGTTTTAAAAAAATCCAGGAAGAGACAGAGAAAATTTCCTACGAACTGACCGGAACAGATCTGATTGCCAAGCTAATGATGCAAAACAAAGGGATCCAAAAAAGACACCAATTAACGTTCGGCTTATTCTACAGGAAAAACAAATATGTTCTTGAGAAAATTAAACTTCAGGAAGAAAAACCTTTATTGAGATTCAAAAGTTTTACGCAAGGTTTGAAAGCGATCAATTACATCAAATCAAAAGAAGAACTGAAAGATTTGAATGAACTGACTCAGAAAATCAATCTCAAAAAACGCAACGAAATCTGGACTTCAACAGGAAGAACTTTGGGCGAAAAGTCTTTCCTCATCTTAGAAAACGGAAAGCTGACAGGTTTTGGGTTTTACGAATTGTATCATCAGATTCAATCTTTGGAAAAAATCAAAAAGCTGATGTTGCCAGTTTCAAGATTTACGCAGGATTTGCAGAATGATTTGCAGTTGGCGGTTTTGAGGAATGAGTATGAGGTGGCGGAGTTGCCGAAAGAGTAACTTAATTTTTATTATAGACCTCCACTTTGTTTAATATTATTTAATCCAATAAAAAAATAAATTTTTAATTTATAACACGTCAAGTTTTGTCGTCAGCTATAATCATTTTTGTAATCTAAACATCTTGCAAGAGTTTAAATTACTGATTTATTAATATTAAAATAAAAGAAATGATTTATACTGATGATTTTTTCGCAATGGGAAGTGCTTACTCTAATGATTATATAGTACAGCTAATAGATAATAATACTTATGAAAATGTAAACTTTAAAAAGACTACGCATTGGATTAATAATTATCAAATGGATGATTCCAAAGTTGATGGTATCATTTATAGAAAAAAAGGAAATGAATATTATGTTGATTCCAGCATATTATCCGGGTCTGAAATATCAGCCAAAAGATTTGGTGTGAAAGCCGATGGTATCACTGATGATTCTGTTGCATTGCAAAATGCCGTGAATTTCGGTATAAAAACAGGTTGGAATGTTGTTTTACCTGCCGGTAAAATAAAAGTTTCACAAACCATTGTGATAGATTTTACAACTAATCTTAATGATACGAACAGTAACGGTAAGGAAAGAAAATTTGAATTGATTGGTAAGGGTATCAATTTAACTCATATTCTGGATGAAGGAGATGACGGTCACACGGTATTTGATGTGAAGGGTGATTTAACACATATTGATGGTTTTATTGCAAAAAGATTTTCCATAAAAAGGAGAGACACAACCCTAGCAACTGGAGGAACAGCAATAAAAATTGATAAATTAATTTCGCTATGTATTGAAGAAATACGCATTTTTAAGTTTAAAAAGGGTTTTACTCTGATTGACTCTTGTATTTCATATTTTAAAAACCTTAAAATAGATTATTGCGAAAAAGCATTTTCAGGAAATTTTAGTACAATAACAAATCCAAATTTGTTAAATTTTGTAAACTGTGTATTTAATTCCAATGAAACTTTAGGTGTTCATCTAGAAAGTGTACATAATGTTAAGTTTGATAGTTGTGATTTTGAAGGTAATTATGGAGATGCTTTGGTTTGTTCATATACAGGAGTAAATGGTAAAAACGCCTTAAATTTGATCAACTGTTACTTTGAAGGTACAACAAATGGAGTTGATCTGTTCTATGTTCCATATACTGGAGGCACAATCAATTTAATTGGAAATAGTTTTAGTAGAGTTTATCAAGGTGCGACACACAATATTGTCGTTGATTTCAGATACTATGATCAACAATCACAATATACCAACTATGAACATTTTCTGAATATGATTGGCAATAGTTTTAGAGACGATCATCAATTTACAGATTGGAATATCTATCCAAGTATTTCATTATGGGGAAATAATGAACATTTACACATTAAAGATTCTAACTATTATGATCATGGGTCTAACTTGACTCAAAACTAATATTAAGAACACAAATTAACAACTTTTTATTATGTTAAGTATTCAATACTGTTCGCAGAATAAGGTTCAATAAAAAACCATTCCAAAAAATTGCGAGATTAACAGATAACGTCTAATTTTGCGAAAAATTTTAAACAAAGCAATGCAATATTTTAAACAAAGCAAAATCGGAAAAAAGGGAGCTGTAAGGTTCTCTAAGGTTTGGAATGTATAAAGAGTTGCGTGCATAAGATATCTATTGTGGCAGACTCTTTTGATTAAGAATCTGCCTTTTTATTTTTAAAAATCTACCTTATGACAAATCAGGATTTGCTGGATATAGCAAAAGAATTCGGGACACCCGTTTATATGTATGACGTTAATTCGATACGCGAACAATATGAAAAACTGACTTCTTCTTTCTCGAAGAACACAAGATTTTTCTACGCAGCCAAAGCTTTAACCAATATCAACATCCTGAAATATGTCGAAAAACTTGGCGCTTCTCTTGACTGCGTTTCTATCAACGAAGTGAAATTAGGTTTGAAAGCCGGATTTTCAAACGACAGAATTCTTTTCACGCCTAACTGTGTTGACCTTGCAGAAATCGAGGAAGCGATGTCTCTGAATGTTCATATCAACATCGATAACATTTCGATTTTGGAACAGTTTGGAAATAAATTCGGTGGTTCTTATCCTATTTTTGTGAGAATCAATCCACATATTTTTGCCGGAGGAAATTATAAAATCTCAACCGGACATATCGATTCCAAATTCGGAATTTCCATTCATCAGCTTCGTCACATCGAACGTGTAATGAAATCAACCAACATCAATGTTGAAGGTCTTCATATGCACACGGGAAGCGAGATTAAAGACCCTGATGTTTTTCTTCAAGGTCTGGAAATTATGTTCGAATTGGCTGAACATTTCCCAAATCTGAAATATCTGGATATGGGCAGCGGTTTCAAAGTTCCTTATCAAGATGGTGACATCGAAACAGACGTGAAATCTCTTGGAAAAAAAGTAAATGCCGCAATCAAAAAACACGAAGAAGAATCTGGGAAAAAATTCCAGCTTTGGTTTGAACCTGGGAAATTCTTGGTAAGTAAAAGCGGACATTTCTTAGTGAAATCAAATGTAATTAAGCAAACTACGGCGACGGTTTTTGTTGGTGTTAATTCAGGATTCAATCATTTGATTCGTCCGATGTTTTACGATTCTTATCACATTATCGAAAATCTTTCGAATCCAAAAGGTCCAGAAAGAATCTACACTGTTGTTGGAAACATCTGTGAGACAGACACTTTTGCTTGGGACAGAAAAATCAATGAAGTGAGAGAGGGTGACATAATTGTTTTCAGAAATGCTGGTGCTTACGGTTTTGAAATGAGTTCGAATTTCAATTCAAGACTGAAACCAGCAGAAGTAATGTTCCTTGATGGAAAAGCGCATCTTATCAGAAAAAGAGATGAATTTGAAGACCTGTTAAAAAATCAGATTGAAGTATTGTAAAATATTTTAATTTGGCACAGATTTTCTTGATCTTAATTTTAATCTAAATCAAAATTCTATGAAAACAATATTATTCGGACTAAGTCTATTTCTGAGTTCTTTTATGTTTGCCCAAAACAACGATGTGGAGGAAGCTATGAATATCGACATTCCCATGATTGATGCTTCTGCAAGTTCGGTTGTGTACAGTGTTCGCGGAGTCTATCAGATCAAGGATGAAGCCTGCGACCCTGCAAAATTCCAGAGCCTGAGATTTCCCGGAGGCACAGATGCTTACCTGAAGGAGCTGAAAGAAAAGCTACAGCAGAATGTGAACTGGAAAACCTATGTCATTAATGGTTTATTCTTCATAAAGCTGGATATCAATAAGGACGGCGTTCTCTCGAAAGTGGAAACCGGACCAAAAGTAGCCAACAGCGAACCGTTTCTAAAGGATCTGAAAGATATGGCTGCTAAAGTTACTAAAACCTGGATTCCTGCCAAATGCAACGGAACACCGATTGATTCCAAAGCTATTGTGAAAATCGATTTCTCATCGATGACTTATGATAATGCTTTCAACTAAAAGTAAAAACGCATAGACATTTCTATGCGTTTTTTTATTTTGATTCAAAAAAAGCATTCAGACTTCTGAATGCAGTTTTTTCCATCATTTGGATCTCCAGCGTTATTATTTTTGCAAAGGTAGATTTAATTTTTATCAAATAAAATGAACCTTGGTTAATAAATTCGTTTCCGTATCCTGCTGAGTGCTTGTGGAGTAATTCCCATATATGATGCTATATGCTTCAGCGGAATTTTCTGAAAAAGATCCGGCTGCTCCTTTAGCAGAGATAGGTATCTTTCTTCTGCAGTTTCACTCAGAAAAGAAAATTCCCTGTTGAGTTTTTCTACATAAAGTGCTTCAACAGTTAGCCTGCCCACCAGGTTTCCGATAGCCTGGGATTTATAGATCTCCTGCAAATCATCATAATGGATCTGCCAGATCACCATATCCGTAAGAGCTTCAATATCACATCTCGAAGGTGTTCTCTGGGTAAAAGAATCATAGGCTGTAAGAAATTGATTCTGAAACACAAATCTGATCGTCAGTTCTTTGTTCTCCTTCATAAAAAAGAGTCTTGCAGCACCGCTTTCCACAAAAGACAGATAATTATCTACCTCTCCTTTATTCAGAATCACATCTTTTTTCCTGTACTCTTTTCTGAAGTTTTTTTCTACGAAAGGCTTCCAGTTCTCTTCTGTGAGCGGGATACCCTTAGAAAGCAAATGTTGTCTGATAAACTCCATCCATTTTTATTTATAGATTGAATTGAGTTCATTCATATATTCATAAGCTGTCAAATCAAATTTCACAGGAACTATACTGATGAACCCGTTTGCGAGAGCCGTTTCGTCCGCATCCTCAGATTCATCCATATTATTGAAATAACCAGTCAGCCAATAATATTTTCTGCCGTGCGGATTAGTTCTTTCGTCGAAGCTTTCTTCCCATTTGGCATTGGCTTGCTTACAAACTTTAATGCCTTTGATTTCTTCTTTGTTTAATTTTGGAATATTAACATTCAGGACAACGCCTTTTGGCATTGGATTTTCCAAAGTTTTGAGAATAATATCTTTTATAAAATCTTCTGCCTGGTCAAAATCTGCTTCCCACTTCAGATCAGAAAGTGAAAAACCGATGGCTTGTAAACCTTCTACACCAGCTTCCACAGCAGCAGACATTGTTCCGGAATAGATAACATTGATGGAAGAATTAGCACCGTGATTGATTCCTGAAACCACCAGATCCGGTTTTCTTGGAAGAATTTTATCTAAAGCCATTTTCACACAATCTACAGGCGTTCCGGAACATGAAAAGTCTCTCTGAGGTCCATCCAGATTCAGTTCTTCAAAGCTTAAAGTTGAGTTAATGGTAATGGCATGACCTTTCCCACTTTGAGGCGAATTGGGAGCTACTATTATCACGTCTCCTATTTCGTTAACTATGCTGATTAATTTTCTAATTCCAGGCGCAGTAATTCCGTCATCATTGGTTACCAATATCAATGGTCTGTTCATAAATTTTTCAGTTTTATATTTTTATTTTTTAAGGATTTTTCAAAAATCTCTCAAAAATAACCAATTTATAATACTTTAATTAAAATAAGGTGTTAAATTTGGTTTCGTTTTTGAATATATACGTAACATTCAAAACGAAAAAAATACTAATCCAAGTACAGATTTAAAAATATATGTTCAAAAAAATCAAGTTCAGGAAACTCTTGATGTTTGCGCCACTCATGACGCTGATGTTCTGTTTCAACTCTCCGCAAAATGACGATGAAAAAATGCAGACCATTATGGTAAGCGTGAGAAACACACTCTCCTACCTTCATTATAGTCCGAAACCTATTAACGATGCTTATTCTCAGGATGTTTATGATAAATATTTTGAAAGCGTGGATGCATCCAAAAGATATTTCCTGCAGTCCGATATGGACGAGTTCAAAAAGCATTACACCAAGCTGGATGATTACCTAAACCAAGGTAATCTTGTATTTTATAAATTAACAATTGACAGACTTTACCAAAGAGTTGATGAGATCGATAAAATGACTCAGGATATTCTTTCCAAGCCGATCAATCTGGACGAAAATGACGAATTGATTCTTGAGCCAAAGAAAAGATCCAACCCCGTGGATGCCAAACAACAGCGTGAAGAATGGAAAAAATACATCAAGTACAATATCCTTCAGGAAATCGAAACCATGAACAGCAAGGAAGAAGCTCAGAAAAAGAAAAAAGATTCTGTAGTCAATAACAAGCTGAAAGACACCATAAAATACGAACCTCTTACCGCTGAAAAGAAGCGCGAAAAAGCAACCTCTGAAGTCAAAGACCTGATTACGGATTCTTTCCGAAGATTCAAGAAAAGAAAGAAAATGGACTGGTTCACAGTTTATATGAACGCTTATACCGAAGTTTTTGACCCGCATACCAATTATTTCTCTCCAAAAAACAAAGAGGAATTCGATATGCAATTTACCGGAAAAGTGATTGGAATCGGTGCGATGATTCAGGAGAAAAGAGGTTATTTATATCTGGGCGAACTGACAATAGGCGCACCTGCCTGGAAATCAAAGCAATTAACAGCCGGCGATAAAATCCTTAAAGTCAAATCAAAACCAAACGAAGAGCCTGTAAACGTGGTCGGGATGTTATCTGACGAAGCAGTTCGACTGATTCGGGGAGAAAAAGGAACGCCCGTAACTTTGACTGTTGAGAAAAAAGATAAGACCATCAAAGAAGTGACGATGATTCGTGAAGAAGTGGCGATTGAAGACACTTTTGCAAGAAGTATTGTGGTTAATTCTAAAAACGGTAAAAAATACGGATTCATTTATCTCCCAAGCTTCAATGTCGATTTTGAAGACCCGAAAGGCAGAAATGCTTCAGACGACATCAAAGCTGAATTAATCAAACTTAAGAAAGAAAATGTTGAAGGCATTATATTAGACTTGAGAAGTAATGGTGGTGGTTCTTTGACAGAAGTTGGTGACATTATGGGATTGTTTATGAACGCCGGACCTTATGTTCAGGTAAAAGACAGCCGAGGAAAAATCCAGGTTCTCAGCAACAAAATGAATGAGCCCATCTGGACTGGTCCATTGGTTGTAATGCAAAACGAATTATCAGCTTCAGCGTCAGAGATTTTGGCGGGTGCTTTCCAGGATTATGGAAGAGCGGCTGTGATCGGTTCACCGAATTCTTTCGGAAAAGGAACAGTTCAGACATTTGTGGAACTTAACCGATTCCTGAATACGAATGACGATTTCGGAGCTTTGAAGTTAACCATTCAGAAATTCTATAGAGTTTCCGGAGAATCGACCCAGAGAAAAGGCGTAGAAGCAGATCTAAAAATGAAGGATTTTTTCTCTTATGCAGAGGTTGGAGAACGTTTTGACCAGTTCGCTTTGCCTTGGGACAAAATCGAAACCACATCTTATAAAAAATTGACAGGACTTAATATTCCTCAACTGCAAGCAGAACTGGACAAACAATTGCAAGATAACAACAATTACAAAATGTTGCTGGAATCTGCAGAATGGAAAGAAGCTCTGGATAAAGAAGAAAGCATCACACTGAATCAAACCAAATTCAATGAACTGATGAAAGCCCGTAAAGCACAAATCGAGAAGTTCAAAGGTTTGGATAAATTCAATAACGGATTGAAATTTACCATTCATCCGGACGAAGCGGAAAGAATCAAAAAAGATGAAGCATTTGCCAAGAAAACCGAAAACTGGAGAAAAAACCTTGAAAGGGATTTCTATTTGGAAGAAACGGTAGATGTGCTTTCGAAAATCAAATAATAAGATTTAAGCATAAAAAATCGGAACTAAAATTTAGTTCCGATTTTTGTTTTATAATAAATTAAGTTTACTTCAAATTCTCAAAACTACGTTTGATAAAATCTGTCAACTCTTTTCCTTTCAAAAGATTCTGAGATAATTTTGCCAAATCCAAAGCCTGGTTGATCATCGCCTTTTTCTCATCAGCATTATCTTTTTTCAATAATTCTCCAGCGAAATCAGAATTAGAATTCACCACTAGATTATACATCTCAGGGAAACCGCCCATTGCGAACATTCCGCCACCGCCGGTTGCCTGCATATCTTTCATTCTTCTGAAAAATTCTGGCTGAGTCAAAGTAAATGGTGCGTCTGTAGAATCCAGATCTTCCAATTGAACTGTGAACTTCTGGTCATTGATAGATTCCTCAATTTCTTTCTTCAAAGTCTCTTTATCCGAATCATTTAGTTTAGCAATTACTGGCTCATCTTTTTTAATCAGATTATTGATGTGGTCTGCATCAACTCTCGCAAAAGAAACATTCTCTTTAGAAGATTCCAATTTCTGGATTAGATGCGGAACAATCGGCGAATCCAACAATAGAACTTCATAACCTTTTTCTTTCGCAGATTCAATGTAGCTGTGTTGTTCATCGGCATTGTTAGCATAAAGAATCACAGTTTTTCCGTCTTTGTCTGTTTGATTTGGTTTGATTTTATCAATCAATTCATTCCAAAGATAATAGTTGTTATCCGTTGTTGGATAAAGCGCAAACTTGTCAGATTTTTCATAGAATTTATCTTCCGAGATCATTCCATACTCGATAACGATTTTGATGTCATTCCACTTCTGATTGTAATCTTCACGGTTTTCATTGATTAACGAAACCATTTTGTCCGCCACTTTTTTCGTGATGTAAGAAGAGATTTTCTTCACGGCTCCATCAGCTTGAAGATAAGAACGGGAAACGTTCAATGGAATATCCGGAGAATCAATCACACCTCTCAACAACATCAAGAAATCCGGCACAATTCCTTTAACCTCATCCGTCACAAAAACTTGATTTTGATACAATTGAATTTTATCTTTCTCGATATTCAGGTTGTTACCCAATTTCGGAAAGAACAAAACGCCTGTCAAATTGAACGGATAATCCACATTCAAATGGATGTGGAACAAAGGGTCTTCAAACTGCATCGGATACAACTCTCTGTAGAATTGGTTGTAATCTTCGTCTTTTAATTCAGACGGCGATTTTGTCCAAGCCGGATTGGTGTTATTGATGATATTATCAACCTCAACAGTTTCCGGTTTTGCATCTTCAGCAGAACCTTCTGGTAAAGGCAAAGTCTCAGTTTTCGTCCCGAATTTAATCGCAACTTGATTGAACTTATTATATTTTGTAAGCAGTTCACGGATTTTAGATTCCTCCAAAAACTCCGTCGAATCTTCTGCGATATGAAGCACGATTTCCGTTCCTCTGTCAGATTTTTCAGTTTCTTCAAGAGTATATTCCGGACTTCCGTCGCAAATCCAACGAACCGCTTTCGCATCTTCTTTGTAAGATTTAGTCAAGATTTCCACTTTCTCCGCCACCATAAAAGCCGAATAAAATCCAAGACCAAAATGTCCGATAATTCCTGCATCTTTCGCAGAATCCTTATATTTTTCAAGAAATTCCTCAGCACCGGAAAAAGCAACTTGATTGATATATTTCTCAACTTCCTCGCCAGTCATCCCGATTCCTTGGTCTTTGATAGTCAGCGTTTTCGCATCTTTATCAATTTTCACTTCAATCATCGGATTGCCGTATTCCACTTTCGCCTCACCAATTGTTGTCAAATGTTTCAGCTTAGTTGTCGCATCCGTTGCGTTAGAAATCAGCTCACGCAGAAAAATCTCGTGGTCGCTGTAAAGAAATTTTTTAATCAGCGGAAAAATATTCTCCACCGATACATTAATACTTCCTGTTGACATATTTATATTATTTTTTGTTTTAAATTTTGAAAGACATTTCTCAAAAAAAAGACCACATAAAAAATAATGACAAATTGTCGCTTGATAACAAAAGTCTTCGACTCCACTCAGACTGACACTTTTAAAATTATACGATTAGTATTAGAGTTGTCACACTGAGCGGAGTCGAAGTGTCATCAGCCTTCTTTCTTTGATGAGTTTACGTCTTTGCGAGCCTTAAAAAATTTAGTATGTCAAAAAAATCTTTGCGAACTTTGCGTTTAAAACTATTAGACAAAAACTTTTGTGCCTTTTGTGGTTCACTACATTTTCAAAATTCATTACATTTACTTTCAGAAGATAAAAGGAAAAATGCGCCACAAAATAAAAATCCAAAACCCTGATTTTAAAAATATTACATTCAATTCTAATTCAGAAAATTACATTTTTGAAAAAGACGGACTGGAACTAAAATCAAAACATTCTGCAGAAGACGTCAAAAATAAAAGCATTTTGAACGGTTCTGCAGGAATTGCGCCTTTTCTTCGAGGTCCGTATTCAACAATGTACGTTCAGAAACCCTGGACCATTCGTCAATACGCGGGTTTTTCCACAGCAGAAGAATCCAACGCATTTTACAGACGAAACTTACAAGCTGGACAAAAAGGACTTTCCGTGGCATTTGATTTAGCAACACATCGTGGTTATGATTCCGACCACGCAAGAGTCGTTGGCGATGTTGGAAAAGCGGGCGTTGCAATTGATTCTGTCGAAGATATGAAGATTCTTTTTGACCAAATTCCTTTGGATGAGATTTCGGTTTCTATGACAATGAATGGCGCTGTTTTGCCGATTTTATCTTTTTATATTGTCGCAGCAGAAGAACAAGGTGTTTCTCAGGATAAATTGTCAGGAACAATCCAGAATGATATTTTGAAGGAATTTATGGTTCGGAATACCTATATCTATCCGCCAACGCCATCAATGAAAATCATTGCCGATATTTTCGAATACACTTCCAAGAATATCCCAAAATTCAACTCGATTTCTATTTCCGGATATCATATGCAGGAAGCTGGCGCAACACCGGTTTTAGAAATGGCTTATACTTTAGCCGACGGATTAGAATATGTAAGAACGGGAATCAAAGCTGGAATGAACGTTGATGATTTCGCACCGAGATTATCCTTTTTCTGGGCAATTGGGATGAACCATTTTATGGAAATTGCCAAAATGCGTGCAGCACGTTATATTTGGGCAAATCTCTTGACTCAATTCAATCCGCAAAATCAAAAATCTTTGGCTCTCAGAACGCATTCCCAAACTTCCGGTTGGAGTTTAACAGAACAAGAACCTTTCAATAATATCACAAGAACAGCAATAGAAGCGTTGTCGTCAGCTTTGGGAGGAACACAATCTTTACACACCAATGCTTTGGATGAAGCAATTGCCTTACCAACCGATTATTCCGCAAAAATTGCCAGAAATACACAAATTATTCTTCAACAAGAGTCTGGAATCTGTGACGTCGTTGACCCAATGGGTGGAAGTCATTTAGTCGAGTCATTAACTCAACAGATGATTGATGAAGCTATGAAATATATTAATGAAGTGGAAAAAGAAGGCGGAATCACCAAAGCCATCGAAGCTGGAATCCCAAAAATGAGAATCGAGGAAGCAGCTGCAAGAAAACAGGCAAAAATCGATAGCGGAGAAGAATTCATCATCGGTGTTAATTCCTTCAAATCCAATCTTAAACAAACCGAAATTGATATTCTCGACATTGATAATACCGAAGTCCGCAGAAAACAAATCGAAAGATTAGATTCAATTAAATCAAGTCGTAATGCAGAATCTGTCGACGAAATTTTAAATAAAATCCGAGAAACCGCTAAAACTGGAACCGAAAATCTTCTTGAATTGTGCATTGAAGCCGCAAGAAGAAGAGTCACTTTGGGAGAAATGAGCGATGCGATGGAAGAAAGTTTCGGACGATACAAAGCCAATATCAGAACCATATCAGGAGTTTACGCTATGAATGCAGGAAAAAACGAATACTTCGAAAAAGCAGTTGCCCTAAGCCAGAAATTTGAAGATGCAGAAGGCAGACGACCAAGAATTATGGTTGCCAAAATGGGACAAGATGGTCACGACCGAGGCGCAAAAGTGGTTGCGACAGCTTTTGCAGATATGGGATTTGATGTCGATGTTGCGCCGTTATTCCAAACTCCGGAAGAAGTTGCGAAACAAGCTATTGAAAATGACATTCATATTTTAGGCGTTTCTTCTTTGGCAGCCGGACATAAAACTTTAGTTCCACAAGTTGTTGAAGAATTGAAAAAATTGGGTGCAGATGATATTACTATTGTTGTTGGCGGCGTAATTCCGCAACAGGATTATGAATTTTTGTATTCCAATGGCGCAGATTTTATCTTCGGTCCCGGAACCAATTTGCCGAAGTGCGCAGTAGAGATTTTGGAGAAATTTTTAGCTTGAAGTTAATTTAATTATTTCTTCGCATTAGCATTCACATAAGCCAAGACCCAGTTGGTTTCATCGGTATTTAATTTGGCTTTTGGAGCCATTGATGCCATAATTGGTTTCCAATCTTCCACGGTGAAGTTGGATGGCTCTGGTAAATCGTGACATCTTCCGCAACGTTGAGTGTACAAATCCTCACCTCGTTTCAGCATTTCTTCTTTAGAAAGACTGGCAGTTATTGTGAAAGTTTCGGTTGTTGTTTCAGTTGCAGTTTTGGTAGTTTGCTGTGTCGTACAAGAATATATGATGACGCCAATAAGGCATAAACTGTATATGTATTTTTTCATTATTTTTGAATTTGATTTTTATCAAAAATAATTAATTTGCATACAGTTTCTCCGGATCTGTCGTAATTTGTAACAATTCCAAATTCCCAAAATGACCAAAACAATCAGTTTACAGGATTACATCACCGGAATCCAATCTTCCGACAAACGGATTTTGGGAAAAGCGATTACACTCATTGAAAGCAAAAAACCTGAACATCGGGAAATTGCAGATCAATTGCTGAAAAAGATTTTGCCCTTTACAGGAAAATCCGTCAGAATCGGAATTACCGGTGTTCCCGGCGCAGGAAAATCTACGTTTATTGAAAGTTTTGGAAAATATGCCATCGAGCAAGGAAAAAAAGTTGCTGTATTGGCAATTGACCCAAGTTCTTCCATCAACAAAGGAAGTATTCTTGGTGATAAAACAAGAATGGAAGAACTGGCAAAAGACCCGAATGCTTTCATTAGACCAAGTCCAAGTTCCGGATTTTTAGGCGGTATTGCCAACACAACTTTTGAAAGTCTTTTGATCTGTGAAGCGGCAGGTTTTGATTATATTCTGATAGAAACCGTTGGCGTTGGTCAAAGTGAAACTCTGGTCAATGATATCACAGATGTTTTTCTTTTCCTGAAAGTCATCGGAACAGGTGACGAATTACAGGGAATCAAGCGTGGGATTATGGAAATGGCAGATCTGATTTTCATTAATAAAGTCAATTCTGAGAATCTTTCTAAAGCCAAAATGACGAAAACTGAATTGACAAGAGCATTACAATTCATCACACCAAAGGAAAAAAACTGGAAAATCCCTGTGATTCTTGGTTCGGCTCTGGAGAAATCTGGTCTTGATGAAATTTTTGATAAAATAGAGGCTTATATTTCATTGAAAACTAAAAGCGGAACTTTCCTCGAAACCAGGAAAAATCAGGCTCAGAAACGATTTGAATTTTGGGTCAGAGAATATATTCTGGAGAAAGCCAAGCAAGATCATCATCTCGAAAATTCTTTTCTGGAACATAAAAAAAATGCTTCAGAACTGTTGTCTAATCCGAGTTCTGAAGCTAATGATTTTGTGAAGAAATTGTTCGATCAATAATCTAATTATCGACAGAGATATTGCCATCAAAACTGATCGGCTGCCTGTTATTGGAACTGATGGACAAAAATGCGCTTCCATTTTTGAAAATCTCCACATTGAACACATAATTTTCTTTTGCATCTCTCGGTGTGATAACCAATAGTGTATTTCCTTTTTTATTGGCAGACTGCCTGATTGTAAAATCTTTGGATTCAAAGGACAGCCCGCTGTTATTAGCATCTGCAGGACTTACATTGAATGCTCTTCCAAAGTAAGGAAGATGGACGCTGAACAAATCTTTTTTCAGGTTAAAACCGTAACCCGGATCCAGATTCAGCATTCTGCCGGCAGAGAAATTGGGAAAGGAGTTCATAATATTAACCACATCTGCATTCAGAGGAAAAGCTCTGGTCGCATTGTAGTTGAATTCTTTTTTCTCGATTGCAGAAGTAAGCGTAGATGGGTCAATATAGATCTGTGAACTGCAGCTTAGCATTGTAATAAATACGCTTATCATAATGATGAATGTTCTCATTTTGAATATTTTATTAGGATTTATAATCAAAAACCATACAAAGTTTCTGTTTAGATATCCAATCATCGGGAAAGTTAATTATCTAAAGAATTTCCTTGCTTGCATCAGAAAACACTTTCAGTATTTTACCTTCCTCATTTTCCCAGCACAGTTCATCTGCTGCTACATTCAGATGATGAAGATAAGTTGCTTTACCTTTTTCTAAAACCACTTTCAGTTTTTCCGCAAGATGTTCCGGAACATGATTATCAATCATTTCTCCAACCCCGAATGTCTGGACAATATTTCTCATCTCAGGAAAATCGGAAACAACTACCGGAACTCTTGCCTGGATATAATCGGAGATTTTGTTGGGTAAGGAAAAATAGTAGCTTAAGCCGTTATTTTCCTCTATGCTGATTCCCACATCAGCCTTTGGCGTTATTGTTCTCAGCTCATCGGGAGACAGCTTGCCAAGGAATTTGACTTTATGTTCAAGCTGGTTGTCAATTGCAACTTTCTGATATTCCGCTTCCGCAGGTCCGCAGCCCGCAATCCAAAGTTCCGCATTCTCGATCCATTGCATGGCCAGAATGGCTTTGTCCACACCTCGGGAGTAATTCAGCCAGCCTTGGTACAGAATAATTTTCTTAGCATTTTCTTGCGTTCCAGCGAATTCTATTTTTCTCGGAAGGTTCTTCACCACCACAGGTCTGTTGATCTGATATTCCTTCACAAACCAATCAGCATAAGAATCGCTGGCGGTAATCATTCTTTTGATCTTTGGAAGAAAATTTTTTTCAATGGATTTCCAGATCTTTTTTACCCATCTTCCCTGGATGGTGGGCATTTCCGTAAAAATCTCGTGGCTGTCAAAAACCAGTGGAATACCCAATTTCTTAGAAATGAGATAATTTGGCACTATAGTCTCCAGGTCATTAGCTAATAAAATGGTCTTATTGTCAGCATATTTTCTGATCTCATTATAGAGTTTTCCCTGGAATTCTATGTACGCAAAACGAGCCTTTTTAGATTTCAGATCGATCCTGGAAAACGGGTAAGGGCGCTCCATTTCCGGTTTTCCCATCCAGCTATTCCCGATAAGAACCGGATGATAGCCGTTATCGTAAAGTGTTTTACAAACCTTTTCTACACGCTGGTCTGTGTGCAGATTATTAAAAACACTTACAATAACTTTCATGATTTAGTCGTTCTTGATAAGATGGTAGATCTGAACCACGGCTAGAACCGCATTAGGAATGATAATGGGCCAAAGCATCCCGCTGTATACACCATAGATCACAAAACAGATACAGCCGATGAGATTTACCAAACGGATGGTTTTGATCTGTTTTAATAAGAAACTGCCGACTACAAAAGCCGATGCGAGGTATCCTACATATTCTGCCCAATTGTTCATAGTTTTAATTTTTTAGGACTACAAACCTAAACATTTTTGAGATGATAAAAAAATAATGTCAGAAAGTCCCGTTTTTTTGATTGGCAGTTAATTTGCAAAAACATTTTTATTAAATTTTACAATTAATTATTGTAGGATTATTTATAAAAAACATAACTTAGTGAATATTTTTAATTATGGATTATAAATTTTCAGATGGTTTGAACCGCGTGTTCAAGCAAAGCAAAAATGAAGCAAGACGTTTGCAGAGTGAGTTTCTGAATACTGAACATTTCCTTTTAGGAATTATCAAGACTGAAAATTCTGCAAAAGAAATCCTCGAAAATCTGAATGCCGACCTTACCCAGATAAAGAGAAAAATAGAAACCCTGAGCGCTGTGAACTCTAACCCGTTCACATCCAATATGGGTAGTATCTCTTTTACCAAAATGGCAGACCAGGCTGTGAAAAGATCAGAGCTGGAATGCAGGCAATATCAGTCTGCTGATATCAACACAGTCCATCTCTTGCTGGGTGTTCTATATAAGCAGGAAGATCCCACTTCCAGTATTCTTCAGGCTTATGACATTGATTATGATGCCGTGCAGAAAGCCTACAGAACGTTGTTGAAAAACACGGATCAGCTTCCTCAGAATAGCGCTTATGATGACGATGACGAAAAAGATGAGCCTTACAGCCAGATGAAAAAACCGTCCGGCAACCTGGGCGCACAGAAAAGTAAAACGCCGACTTTGGACAACTTTGGGCGTGATTTGACGGCGCTTGCAAGAGACGGAAAATTGGACCCTGTTATCGGTCGTGAAAAGGAAATCGAGAGAGTTTCTCAGATTTTATCAAGAAGAAAGAAAAACAATCCTCTTTTGATTGGTGAACCCGGAGTTGGTAAATCTGCTATTGCAGAAGGACTAGCGTTAAGAATTCAGCAGAAGAAAGTATCGAGAGTTCTTTACGGAAAACGTGTTATTACTTTGGATTTGGCAAGTCTCGTTGCAGGAACAAAATATCGTGGTCAATTCGAAGAAAGAATGAAAGCGATAATGACGGAATTGGAGAAAAACCGTGATGTCATTCTTTTTATTGATGAGTTGCATACCATTGTTGGCGCAGGAAGTTCTACAGGAAGTTTAGACGCTTCCAATATGTTTAAACCTGCTTTGGCAAGAGGAGAAATCCAATGCATCGGAGCAACCACTTTGGATGAATATCGCCAGTATATCGAAAAAGATGGTGCTTTGGAAAGAAGATTCCAGAAAGTAATGGTAGAGCCGACTTCTATTGAAGAAACGATTCAGATCCTTCATCAAATCAAAGATAAATACGAAGATCACCACAATGTTCATTACAGCGATGAAGCAATTAATGCTTGTGTGAATTTGACATCGAGATATATCACAGACAGATTCCTGCCGGACAAAGCGATTGATGCAATGGACGAAGCCGGATCAAGAGTTTATATCAAAAATATGAAAGTTCCGACAGAAATCATCGACAATGAAAAACGCATCGAAGAGGTAAAGGAACTGAAGCAGCAGGCTGTAAAAGCTCAGGATTATTTGGAAGCTCGAAAATTGAAAGATGAAGAAGAAAGGCTTCAAATCGAACTTAATCTTGCCCAGGAACAATGGGATAAAGATGTGAAGGAGAAAAAAGAAGAAGTGACAGAGGAGAATGTTGCTGAAGTTGTTTCTATGATGAGCGGCGTTCCTGTAACCAAAGTTGGTAAAAATGAACTGGATAAGCTGGCTCAGATGGATGATAAACTTAATGGAAAAGTGATTGGTCAGGAAGACGCTGTTAAGAAAGTGGTAAAAGCCATCCAAAGAAACAGAGCCGGATTGAAAGATCCGAACAGACCAATTGGAACATTCATTTTCCTTGGAACAACCGGTGTCGGTAAGACCGAATTGGCAAAAGTGATGGCGCGCGAATTATTCGACTCTGATGAAGCATTGATCAGAATTGATATGAGTGAATATATGGAAAAATTTGCCGTATCAAGATTGGTTGGAGCGCCTCCGGGATATGTTGGCTACGAAGAAGGCGGGCAATTGACAGAAGCCGTGAGAAGAAAACCTTACGCAGTAGTTCTTTTGGACGAGATTGAAAAAGCGCATCCTGATGTATTCAACATTTTGCTGCAGATTTTGGATGAAGGTCATGTAACGGATTCTCTTGGAAGAAAAATCGATTTCAGAAATACGATTATCATTCTGACTTCCAACATTGGTACAAGAGATCTGAAGGATTTCGGAGATGGTGTAGGATTCGGAACCAATGCGAAGAAAACCAATTCTGATGCGAGAGCAAGATCTACAATCGAAAGTGCCTTGAAAAAAGCTTTTGCACCGGAATTCCTAAACAGAATCGATGATATCATAATCTTCAATTCTCTTGAACAAACAGATATCAGAAGAATCATTGACCTTGAGCTAGGAAAACTTTACAGCAGACTGGAAAAATTGGGCTACAAAGTAGAATTGACTGATGAAGCTAAAGATTTCATTGCTGAAAAAGGCTGGGACAAGGATTTTGGTGCAAGACCATTGAAGCGAGCCATTCAGAAATACATCGAAGATCTTCTGGCAGAAATGTTGGTCAACAAACAATTTGGCGAAGGCGAAAAAGTGGTGTTGGAAGTCAATGAAGCTAAAGACGGATTGATTGGCAAATCTCAGAAAGAGAAAAGCACAAAAGAAAGTGTAAAATAATTAATTTAATAAAATTCTGACCACCTAAAATTGATTAGGTGGTCATTTTATATCAAATTATGGATGCCGAATCAAAAGCATATCTGCTGAAAAACATTCCCGGTCTTACGGAGACAGATCTGGAATTACTGCTTCCCGACATCAGGCTGCGGGAAGTGAAACCCGGGGAAATATTAATCGAATCCGAAGAAAACAACAGAAAGGTTTTTTTCATCAAAAGCGGCATCGTCCGCATCTATTGTCTTACCGACAACGGGACTGATAAAACTATTCTATTCCATACCAAGAAAAGTTTTTTCGGAAATTATGATGGTATTATCTTTGGGAAACCTTCTCAATATTGTTATCAGGCTGTAGGCTTTACGGAAGTTTTTGAACTGACTTATGATTCCATTTATAAAAATGCTCAGAAAAGTATTTCGCTCAACAATCTGCGTGGCAATATGTTTCTTGCTATGATGGGAATATTTCTAAAAAACATCGAAGATTTTGTACTTCTGAATCCGGAAGAAAGATACCAGAAACACCTGGAGGAAAATGCTGAAGTCCTAAAAAAAGTTCCTTCAAAATATGTCGCTTCTCTCCTGGGAATCACGCCAGTATCGCTCAGCAGAATCAGAAAAAGAATTTTTGGTGGAAATTAACAAAGGTTAATCTCCATTACGAGAATTCATACTAAATTTGCAATCCATTTAAGGCTCTCCGTCAATTTGCAAAAAACACACATAATGATGAAACTTTTGGAGAGCTTTATTTTTTTTATAAGCCTACCACAAATCCTATACTGGGAACAAATCCACTGCTGAAAATACTTTTGTTGTCTTTCCAAAGCACATTATACATAATCCCAAACTGTGCGAACGCATTATTTCCGATATTCTGCATATAACCACCACCAAGATACAACGCAGTTTCGTCTGTAGAATAATTGTAATTAGTGAATTTTTCTTTTGAATTGATGAAATATTGCTGAAGATTGGTGCCTACGAAAAACGAACGTCCGAAATAATAATTCGCAAAAGGACCAACACCAAACATTGTAGATCTGTAATAATCCGATGTTTGCCAAGACACATTGCCAGAAAGTCCGCCTTCCAATTGCTCTGTTATTTTGTAGCCAACTCTTGGGGAAACCTGCAGATTAAAATATGAATTACTCCCGAATCCCAAGCCTAATCCTCCACCAAAAGTCCAGCGATTGGGTTGATTTCCAGAGCTCATTGCAATTTGTGAAAAACAAAGAATACTACTTATTATTAAACTCAAAATCAATATTTTCTTCATAAGATTGTTTTTATCGATGCTTAAAATTAAGGTTTTTTTGCGAAACTTTTTAATTGTATTTTTGCAGCATCAAACTAAGAACTCCCGTCAAGAGTTTCGTAAAATTGAAATTAAATGAAAGTAGTAGTTGGCCTTTCCGGAGGCGTAGATTCTAGCGTGACCGCTTATCTTTTGCAACAGCAGGGTCACGAGGTTATCGGACTTTTTATGCGCAATTGGAATGATGCGTCGGTAACTTTGGAGGACGAGTGTCCTTGGATAGAAGACAGTAATGATGCGCTTCTCGTCGCACAAAAATTAGGAATTCCGTTTCAGGTGATTGATATGAGTGAACTCTACAAAGAAAGAATTGTAGATTATATGTTCGATGAATATCAGAAAGGAAGAACACCCAATCCCGATGTACTTTGTAACAGAGAAGTGAAATTCGATGTGTTTATGAAAACGGCTTTGTCACTAGGTGCCGAGAAAGTCGCGACTGGACATTATGCCAGAGTTCATTCCACAACAGATGAAAATGGAAAAGAGATTTTTCATCTTTTAGCCGGGAAAGATAATAACAAGGATCAAAGTTATTTCCTTTGTCAGTTGAGCCAGAACCAATTGTCCAAAGCATTGTTTCCGATTGGAGAATTGACAAAACCTGAAGTCCGTGAAATTGCGAAAGAACAAGGTTTGGTAACGGCGGACAAGAAAGATTCTCAAGGACTTTGTTTCATTGGGAAAGTGAGTTTGCCGACTTTTCTTCAACAGCAATTGGTTCCGAAAGAAGGCGAAATTGTAGAAATCTTCAATGATTTTGCAGAATATCATAAAGAAGTTCCAACTTTTAATTCAAAATTAGAAGAATTGAAATATCTGTCTGCGAAAATCAATTATAAAAAAGAAAACGGAAAAGTGATTGGCAAGCATCAAGGTGCACAGTTTTTTACCATCGGACAAAGTAAAGGTTTGGGAATTGGCGGACACAAAGAGAGTTGTTTCATCATCCACAGAGATATGGAAAATAACATTCTTTTTGTTGGTGAAGGCAAAAGTTTTCCGGGACTTTATAAAAAGGCTTTAAAAATTGACAATTCTGAAGTTCATTGGGTCCGTGAAGACCAGAAATTGAAAAGCGAAGAATCTATGGAAGTTATGGCAAGAATCCGTTACCGTCAGCCTTTGGAAAAAGCAACGATTTATCAATTCGAAAAAGGCTTTTATATGGAATTTGAAAATCCTCAATCTGCTATTGCTGAAGGACAATTTGCTTCTTGGTATATTGATGATGAATTGATTGGAAGTGGCGTGATTAGCTAACTTAGATATTAATATAAATGAAAATCACTTCTCTTGCAGAAGTGATTTTTTATTTAATTTCCCGCCAGCCAATCTTTAAAATCCTTCACCCGTTCTCTACTCACCGTGATTTCTTCATTCGGTTGGAAGTCCAAATCAACTTTGTAATTCGGGGACGTGTGAATGTTTTTGATGTAATCTGAACTGATGATAAACTGCCTATTCACGCGGAAAAACTTCGTTTCGTCCAACACATTTTCCAATTCATCTAAAGTAAAATCTGTTGGGAAATTTCGTTCTTTGGTTTGGAGATAAACAATTTTGTTTTCGCTGTAGAAACAGCTCACTTCATTGATGGAAACGACTTTCAGATTGTATCCGATTTTGACTAAAATCCTGGAAAGCGTCGATTTTTCTTTTCGGACGATTTGTCTGATTTCCTGTGAATTAACCGTTCCTTCTTCCGGTAAGAACGATTTGAATTTTTCAATGGCTTTTGCCAGATCGTCTTCTTCAATTGGTTTCAGAAGATAATCAATACTATTAAGCTTGAAAGCTTTCAAAGTATATTGATCAAAAGCAGTCGTGTAAATGATAAAAGCCTTAGTTGAGACTTTATCAAAAATATCAAACGATAATCCGTCGCCAAGAACGATGTCCGAAAAAATAAGTTGCGGATGTTCATTGTTCTGAAACCAGTCAACGGCTTCTTCCACAGAATTAAGGCTTGCAACTAATTCTAAATCAGAGAATAAACCCAATAATTTTTCAAGTCTTCTGACTGCCGGTTTTTCGTCTTCGATGATTATCGTTCTTATCATTTTATATTTCTAATTTTTTTGAACACAAAGTCCACTGAGTTTTTCTTTTACTAAATGTTATTAGTTCACAAAGCCACTTCGTTTAAAAAAGAATAATCCTTTGTGAAGTTTACTCCTTTGTGAACCTAAATATTCTCAATAATTATTAAAAATCTTTTGAGCCTTATGTTCAAATTTCCGCTATTTATACTTTTCCGTTAGTTCTTTGATTTTCTTGTCTTCCCAATCTTTTCCAAAGAAGAAGCCCGGACAAAAAACGCCCATTGCCTGAGCCGCCAATCCGATTCCCCAGAAGACAGGAACGGCCCAAATCTGCCAGCTCCAAATGCTCTGTTCTTCCCGGATCTCGCTCCAGTTAGCAAAAATAAGAAATAGATTGACTAAAACATAAATTGTCAAATGCGTGTAAAAGCTTTTCAGTCGTTTTACTTTTCTTACGGCTTCACGATATTGGATATCGTTTTTATCATTAATGGTGTCCATTGTTTTGCTTTTGGATTTCTTTGTTGATCATATCATTTTCCCAATCGGAGTTGAAGAAAAATAACTTTATGCCTTTGATTGCCAGAATCAAACCCCAGATGATGAAGATCCAGGAAACATGCATCTCACCCAGGTTTTGAGGGAATCCATGTTTGAAAAATCTGATTCCGTAAACCACACCGAACACAATCGCAAAAACAATTAATCCGGAATAGAACTTTTTGATTTTTTGTACTCTCTCCACGGCCATTGTGTAACGTGGATTTTCTCTGTTTATATTTTCCATTTTGATTGATTTTTAAATTGATTTCTGATTATTCATTAACTGTTTAATTTTCCTTTCTTCCCAGCTTTTACCCGCAAAAAGATAAAGCGAATATCCCAAAATACTGATTCCAAATCCGATCACAGGAAACCAAAACCAGTGAAACTCCGGATTAGTTTTTAGGTTTATAAAAATGAGATATGGAATTAGAATTGCGCATCCAATAAGCATAATGTAAAATGCTTTGATTTCTTTCATTCGAGCTTTTGCAAGCTTTAGTTTTAGTTTATCTTGATCATTTTCCATTGCTAATACTTTTTGATATTATCCTGATTCATAATCTCTTGTATTTTCTTTTCTTCCCAGTTTTTACCGATGGCGAAGACGTTCATTCCGTGTGCCAGAATTCCAATTCCCCAGCCTAACATTGGCCAGTAAAACCAAATTTGTTTTGGAGAAGTCAATAGATTGATGATAACCAAGAAAGGTATCACTATGCAATAAGAGATTAAGTTTCCGTAGAATCCTTTCAGTTCTTTTACCCTTTTCACCGCTCTTTCGTAAGCAATATTTTCTGATGGTTGTGGCGTATAAGTTGTCATTGTTTGAGATATTTTTTCTATTAATATTGGTATTTTTACTTTAAAGGTTTGTTCTGTTTTTTCGATGAATACATTTTCTTTGGTAAGTAATGCGTACCGCTGAACGATATTTGCCAGACCAATCCCTGCACTTTCTTTAAGTTGTTCCCGTACTTGGAGATTATTCTCGATACAAAGAAATTTTCCTTCTGTAAAGATTCTGATGTTCAATGGTTTTGATGATGTTGCAAAATTATGTTTGATGCAGTTTTCCAATAATAATTGCAAAGAAAGCGGCACAACCAATTTTTGTAAGTCATCGGCATTAACATCAAAAGTGAAATTCACACTGTCTTCAAATCTGGTTTTCAGAAGGTTGCAGTAGATTTTGGCAAATTCTATCTCATCTTCCACTTTTACCATTTCTTTATCTTTCTGTTCCAGAACGTAACGGTAGATCTTGGACATTGATGTCGTAAATTTCTGCGCTTGTTCCGGATTTTCATCAATCAAAGCGGTTAGGACATTCAATGAGTTGAAAAGAAAATGCGGGTCTAATTGATTTTTTAATGATTCAAATTGTGCATTGGCAGATTTTGCGATTAACTTCTGCTCTACAACTTCTTGTTTGGTGTTCTTTTTCAGTTCCTCCATAAAACCTTTAGCGTGGAGAAAAGCTGAAATCATCAAGGCAAAATTGATCATAAACCAATTGGCAAAATTATATCTGCCCGAGAAAAAAACTTCCGGAGTTGCAACTTTTTGGATGACAACGAAATTGATATAATTACATACATAAACCAGTATGAAATTAACAATAATTGTCGCAATTATTCCCAGAATCGTTCTCAGTCTGGTCTGCTCTGTCCAGGAGAATTTCTTATTAAGAAAATCATTCAAAACCCCATTGCTTATTCCCATTCCAAAGGCGTACATAGCAGAAATAAGCAGATTATAGATATAGCTTTCCAGTGTTTTTTCATCAGAGAAAAAGATGAAGAAAAAAATGGAGGATCCTAATGTGACCCAAGCTAACGTCATTAATTGTTTTTTTTGCATTTCTTAATTTCTTGGTCCAAAATTATTTTAATGACAGAAGTTAAACAATTATTAGTTACCGAACCGTAAAAAAATCTGACTGAACTGTAAAAATGTATCCTAAAAATAAAAAGGAACACTATTTGCTTATCAGTCTGGACAAAATTTTATTTATGAAGAATAGTTTAGAAATCATTGTTGCAGGTCTCTTTGGAACAGCGACTGTTCTGGGAATTTTTGCAGCCCGAAAATACTTTAAGAACAAACTCTATAACAGCGATTATTCTGACCATCATTTGTTATTCGGCACGCCTAGAAAAGCGTATGCAAACCCGAATGACGGTGTAGAACTGGACGCTTTCCTATAACACCAACACTATTTAATTATACAAATCTCCGGTTCTCACGAGCCGGATTTTTTTGTGGAAAACTTTCCGGAATTTTAAGATATTTTTCATTTTCCAAATGATAATTTTGAAACAATAATTCCAATCAGTTTTATCGCAAAGGCGGAAAGTTTATTTCCTTATTAACTTCTTTAAGACGCAAAACTTTGCGACTTAAAACAGATTTATTAATCACTTTTCTTTGTGCCTTTGCGTTAATTTTCATCAACTTATGTCAGATTTAACTCCAAAAGGTCAGGGTGCACAGCGCAACGTCATCAACCGTTTCGACAGATATACTTTCGAGCCGGAAGATTATGAATTGGACAAAATCAGGACTCAGGTTACAGAAGTTTTTCCGAAAACGATTATCAATGTCATCAAAAGTCCGGATTTGCCGATGGATTATTCTATGAATCCTTATCAAGGTTGCGAGCACGGCTGTTCCTATTGTTTTGCGCGACCGACTCACGAATTTTGGGGTTACAGCGCCGGCGTTGATTTTGAAAGAAAATTAATGGTCAAGAAAAATGCGCCGCAAGTGTTGGAAAAAACCTTTCAGAAAAAATCTTACGTTCCAAAACCAATTATGCTTTCCGGAAACACCGACTGTTATCAACCGATTGAAAGACAATTTGAAATTACCAGAAAACTGCTTCAGGTTTGTTTGGATTACAGACATCCGGTTTCTATCATTACTAAAAATGCTTTGATTCTGAGAGATTTGGATATTCTTGAAAAAATGGCAGAAAAAAATCTGATTTCTGTGAATATGAGTATTCCAACTTTGAATGAAGATTTGAGACGAGTTATGGAACCAAGAACTTCTACTGCAAAAAACAAACTGAAAGCGATTGAAGTTTTATCCGATAAAAACATTCCCGTGAATGTGATGATTGCGCCAGTTATTCCTGCATTGACAAGTGACGAAAGTTTATTCATTATGAAATCTGTTTCCGAGGCCGGCGCAAGAAGCTGCGGTTACACTTTGGTCAGACTGAATGACACGGTTGAACCCGTTTTCGTCCAATGGCTGGAAGCACATTTCCCAGACAGAAAAGATAAAGTTCTGAATCTCATCCGCTCAATGCGTGGTGGAAATCTGGGCGAAAAGCGATTTTTCCAGCGTTACCAGGGCGAAGGCAATATCGCCGAAATGATTCATAAAACTTTTGAAATCGGGAAGAAGAAATTTTTTAATAACCGGGAAAGAGCCGTTTTGACGACCGAACATTTCACGGGAAGCAGGACGCAGCAATTGCGATTGTTTTAAATTCAAAAAATCTCTCGCAGATAGAGCAAATTCTGCAGATAGAAATTTGCCAAATCTGCATAATCAGCGACAAATATTATTAAGGAGTTGAAAAGCTTTCATTAAATTTGCAAACTGATTTATTTCTCAGTAATTTTCCAAAATGAAGCAATATTCCGCAAAACGCAGCATCCAGATTCTCGCTCATATTCTTGAACAATACAGCATCGATAAAATCATCATTTCTCCGGGTTCCAGAAATGCACCTTTGGCAATTCATTTTTCTGAGATTGATGCGTTCCAATGTTACAGTATTGTGGACGAAAGAGCCGCTGCTTTTGTAGGTTTGGGAATTTCAAAATCGATTAAAAAACCTGTTGCCATAACTTGTACAAGCGGTTCTGCCGCAGCGAATTATTATCCTGCCGTAGTGGAAGCTTTTTATCAGAATGTACCTCTTTTGGTTTTAACAGCAGACAGACCTGCAGATTTTGTTGATATTTTTGATGGACAAACGATTCGTCAAAAAAATATTTTCCAGCAGCATTCTTACGGCGATTTTGAATTATTGGAAGATGAAAAAGACGGTGCAGATGATTATAATTTCGAAACCATCAAAAAAGCGGTTGAATTATGCATCGAAAAAAGCGGACCAGTTCACATCAATATTCCTTTGACAGAGCCACTTTACAATTTGTTGGAAGAACTGCCTGTAATGCCAGCTGTTGAAAAAACGATTCAGAAAAAGAATTACGATATTCCATCAAATCTAATTGCCGACTGGAATATTTCTAAAAGAATTATGATTCTTGCTGGAACATTATCTCCAAATCCTGAATTGGAAGCGCAACTTTCGCAATTGGTTAAAAATCATACCGTTGTTGTTTTGACGGAAATGAATTCCAATCTTCAGCACGACAAATTTTTCGCTCATATCGACCGATATATAACAGATTTTTCTGAAGAAGATTACCATACTTACGCACCAGATTTATTGATTACTATCGGGCAGAATGTGGTTTCCAAAAGAGTGAAGCAATTCCTGAGAAAAGCAAAACCAAAGCAACATTGGCATATCGATGAATATTGGCAGCCTGATACTTATTTTGTTTTAAGTCAAAAAATTGAAACAAAACCAGAAGTTTTCTTTTCTAAATTATTGAAATCCATCAATCTGGAACCAAGAGCTTATTTCAATCTTTGGGATGTTCTGAAAGATAAAAAAGATGCCAAGCACGAAGAATATCTGAACAAAGCGCCTTTTTCGGATTTCTATCTTTTCAATCAATTATCCAATCAAATTCCAGATCATTACCGAGTTCATTTTTCCAATTCTTCGGCAATCCGATACGCACAATTATTTGAATATCAGAAATATGACGTTTATTGCAATCGTGGAACCAGCGGAATCGATGGCTGTACTTCTACGGCAATGGGATTTGCAATGATGGAAGATGAACCAACGATTTTGATCACCGGCGATCTGTCTTTTTTCTATGATATCAATGGGCTTTGGAATCAGTACATTCCGCCTTATACGAGAATTGTGATTTTCAATAACGGCGAAGGCAATATTTTCAAAATCATCCCCGGACCAGGCGGAACTAATGCTTTGGACGAATTTATCGCAACACAGCATCACAGAAATGCGGAATTGTTAGCGAAGAATTTCGGTTTCGATTATACACGGGTTGAAGATGAGATTTCTCTTGACCGTGTTTTGCCGAATTATTTCAAGCCGGATTCTAAACCGAAAATACTGGAAGTAATAACCTCGGAATGTAATAATGCGGATATTTTGAAGCAGTATTTTGTGGAATTGAAATAAATTATTTTCTCGCAAATTTAGCAGATTACACAGATTTTAGAAAATCAGCAAAATTTGTTAAATCTGCGAGATTCTATATTTTAAAACTCCAAATCCGTTTCTTCTTTCGGAAGATTAATAATTTTTTCAATTGGATAAATGAACATATCATCGAAGTCATTTAATGCATTGATTAATTGAAAATGTGTGAATTCCTTGATATTATCTAAAGTGATTTCTATTTCTTTAATATCCTTTGATTGCAGAAGATTCTGCCTCATTACTCCATTCAGAAGATAACATTTTGGTGTGAACCAAGTTTTATCTTTTAAAAACAAAAGATTGGAATAGGATGTGTCCGTAATCTGATTATTTTTCACAATAATGACTTCTTCAGCGTGACTTTTATTTTTTAGTTTTTGTAATTGAGTCCTGTCAGCAGACTTAAAGCTATAATCGATTTCATTATCAATAACCAATTCAAAATCATCTAATTCCGAAATCGCATAAGGAATTATTTGTGTTTTAAAATTATTTTCCAGATCATATTCGATTCGGAATTTATAAAGTCCATCTTCGTCGTGTTCCAGATTTAAAAATTGACTATAAATATCAATCTTACATATTCTTCCAAAATTCGAAAAAGTGTCGTTCATCCTTTTCTGATGAAGTTCTTTCAGGAAAATTTTCTGGTTTTCAACTTTGATGCTTTCAATAAATCGGGACATAGATTTTGTGTTTCATTTCTTCGTATTCGCTGACAAGGTCACTTTGATGGGTAATTCCACCTCCGCTTTTGAAAAAAAGTTTCTCGTTCTCTTTTTCAATAAAACGTATCATCACGCAGGAATCCAGATTTTTGCCGTCAAAATAACCTGAAATTCCTGTATAAAATCCTCTTTCATATTGTTCGGCTTCCAAAATGATTTCCAAAGTTTTGGATTTTGGAGCGCCTAAAATAGAACCTGCCGGCAATAATTTTTGAAGAATTGTTCCGATTTTATTTTGGAACTCTGGTTTGATTTTGCCTTCGATTTCGGAACTCATCGCCAAAAGATTTTTCTGCTTGGTTTTGATGTAATCAATTCTTTGAAATTCCTTAACCTGAACTTGATCTGCAACCATACTCAGATCATTTCTTAACAAATCGACAACGGTGTAATGTTCCGCTTTTTCCTTTGGGTCATTTTTCAGAATATGTTCCGCATCTTCTATCTCCGCATCGATTGTTCCTTTCATCGGATGTGTAAAAATCTTGTTGTCAACAATTTCCACAAAAGTTTCCGGCGAAAAAAACACAAATTCATCTGGAACCAGAACTTTATATTGTGCTTTTGAAAATTGAAAAATATCTTCTAAGCTAAGATTAGTTTCGATTTCCGTTTTTGTTGTATAATTCGTCAAATAAGAATTTCCTTTTCTGAGATTTTCCTGAACAATGTCGAATCCTTTTTTATAATCTTCTAATATTTCGGGAAAAGATTTCCATTCGAAGTGGGGAATCGTTGCGTATTGATAATTGACGTTTGTAATGTTCGGAAAATCAATTAACAAAGCTTTATTTTCAATTTCACTTTGAGTAAAAATTTTGACATCATCCATCAAAAAATTAATCAGAAAAAAGAAGGGTTCTTTTCTCTCTGATAATTCGTCCATCTTTTGAAATTGCGGATTCTGAAACATAAAAACAAAAATAAGAGAAAAGATGATCGAAAAAAGATAAAAGACCTAAAATATGGTTTATCTGTTCCAATCCTTTACTTTTGCAAAAAGTTTGAATAATGACGACGCAAAAACCAGAGATTGGAAAAATATTAGCTGAAGCTTACCAATATTGGATGAGAACGATCTCGTTTCAGTTTATTTTTTCCGTTATTTATTTCAGCATCTTTATGTTCGCGGCGATGTATGCGTTTCGATATTACGGACTTTTCGAAGAAGTTCAGAAATTCCAAAACTTATTCTATACCAACACTCAGGCGTTTTTGAAAAAATACGAAGTTCTGATGCAAACGGAAAATGCGCGTTCTTTTGCAATGGTTGTTTTGGTTATCAAAGCTGTTATTTTCCCACTGAATATCGGATTCTTCAAGATCTATAGAAAAATGGACTTAGGAGAAAACCCGGAAATTGGTGATCTTTTTGTAGGGTTCAGAGGACATTATTTTTTCATTTTTATAGCTTATTCTTTATTTTGGAGTATCATCAATACTTATTTATCTGTGTTTACATTGATTTGGATTCCAATGATGCTGCTCATTCCTGCTTTAATGTTCTTCAAAAACAGTAATTTTTTCGAAGCATTCAGGATCAATATTCAGACTTTCCAGAAAAATTTCATTCTGATCTTTATGGCAAGTTTTGTTTCCATTCTTTTTTCATATTCCGGAATCCTGGCTTTTGGTTTTGGGTTCTTTCTCACGTTTCCGTTCTGGAATGCGATGATCTATGTTCTTTATAAGCATCTTGTGGGCGATTTTCAGGAATAATTATTTTTGAGTTTATCCATTTCAGAAAAATTTTGTGTAGTTTTGAGTAACAACTACAAAAAATAACTCTATGGAAAATTTTAATGAATTCGATTCGCAAGCAACCAGCCCTGAAAGAGAAACAGGTTCCATCATTTCTCATGCTTTTGAAAATTATAAATCGGTTATCGGCTATGCTATTTTAGCATTGATTATTGCCGCCGTGCTTTCATCCATTCTTTCCTCTGTGGTTCAGAGCCTTATCGGTTATAATACTTTGGTGGCCCAGGAACAGATGAATGATGCGATCCGAAACGGAGATTATAATTCGATATTTGCAATTCCAGGCTTTACAGCGAGTATGGGTGCGTCTTTTCTGGTAGGAATCTTGTTTTATCCTTTATACGTAGGCGTTCTGAACATTCTGAACAAGGCTAATTATAAGCAGAAAGTCGAATTTTCTGATCTTTTCATCGGCTACAGACAGAATACCGGGAACATCATCTTATACTCACTGATTTCCAATATCGTGATATCAATATGCTTTATGATGTGCATTTTACCTGCTATTTTTATCGCGCCGTTCTTCTTTTTGGGATTACCAATTGTCTTCTTTGAAAATAAAAGTGTAGGAGATGCACTTAGCAAATCTTTCGAACTGGCTAAACAAAATTACACTACGCTTTTAGGAGCTTCATTTTTAGGAGCTTTGATATCTTTTTGTGGAGTGATCCTTTGTGGGATTGGCATTATTTTTACTGCATTCTTTTTCCTTGCGGCTATGTATTCTGCTTACTGCGCTTATTGCGGAGCACCGAGACAGCTTGCATAATCATTTAACTCAAATAAACTATGTCAGATTCCGGTAAACAAATAGACTCTGTTGTCATCAAACAGATTGCATTGATTCTTTTGATAATTGTATTAGTCGGGATGATTTGCTGGAATCTGGCATTATTCATACCTGCAGTTTTAGGTGCTGTAACGCTCTACATTATCTGCAGAAAATATAATTTTTATCTCATAGAAGAGAAAAAATGGAAACCCTGGCTCTCTGCCACATTGCTGATGCTGGCTTCTCTCATCGTTTTGATTCTGCCTGTTTATTTCATTATAGATCAGCTGGTTTCTAAACTGGATAATGCACAGGTTTATATGGAAAAGTTTAATATTTTCCTGGAAAAGATCCATCAGTTCATCTTTCAGAAAGTCGGATTCGATATCCTCAGTAAGGAAAACATTACCAAGGTTACTAACTTTGCCGGTAATTTTTCTACAAAAGCACTTAGTACAACATTCAATACATTCACGGTAATTTCCTCGATGTATTTTATCCTGTATTTTATGTTTGTGAAGCCAAGATTTTTTGAGAAAATGGTCGCGAGAGCGATGCCTTTCAAACGAACCAATACAGAAATGCTGGGCGACAAATTCGTGAAACTCGTTATGGCTAATGCCATCGGGATTCCCGTTGTTGCACTTGGACAAGGATTCGTGGCGCTGATCGGTTATTGGATTTTTGGTGCGCCGAGCCCGATGTTACTCTTTGCTTTAACTGCTCTGGCATCAATGCTTCCAGTTGTAGGTGCTGCAATTATCTACGCACCTGTAGCCATTTTTATGATTGCGGAAGGACAAACTGGTCCTGGTGTCGGAATTCTGATCTACGGACTCATAGTTGTTGGGCTTACGGATAACCTGCTCCGTTTTACTTTGCTGAAACGTCTGGAGGATATTCATCCGCTGATTACTGTTTTCGGTATTATTATGGGTATGAATATTTTCGGGTTTATGGGATTGATTTTTGGTCCGATTCTGATGTCCATTACCGTTTTATTAATTCAGGTTTATCAGGACGAATTTTCTGGCGATGATGCACCGCCACCTTTACAAATTCCTGATCAGGATGATGAACTCGAGAATGGAACCAAGCTCATTATATAAAAATGGAAGGAATTAATCCTCAGATCCTGAAAGACATCTGCGAAGTCAGAATGCCATTCGGGAAATACCAAAACACGATTCTTGCCGATCTGCCAATTTCCTATCTGGAATGGTTTTTAAGAAACGGCGGTTTCCCGAAAGGAAAACTCGGGATGCAGCTGGCTACCATCTACGAAATCAAACTGAACGGACTAATGGATTTATTAAAACCGCTAAGGCGTTAATTTTTTCGGTAAATTTGCAACAATAAAGTTATATGAAGAAAAAAATAAACGCCGTCAGAAGGTCTATTATGAAAAGTCTTACCAAAAATGTTGGTAAGTCTCATGCAGAGGGAAAACTTAATGAAAATTTCGATGTAAAAAGAGTTCTCATTTCCCGCCCTAATCACAGGCTGGGAAATATTCTCTTATTGACACCTTTGGTTCAGGAGATTGAAAATACATTTCCGAATGCCAAGATCGATTTATTTGTAAAAGGCGGTGTGACACCCATTATTTTTAAAAATTACAACAGCGTAGATAAGATTTTCCAACTTCCCAAAAAACCATTCAGTAATTTATTTCAATACATCAAAGGATGGTTTGCGCTGAAGTGGAATCATTATGATCTGGCAATTAATGCCACTCAAGGTTCATCTTCCGGAAGATTATCAATATCATTTGCAAAAGCAGATTACAAATTTTTTGGTGAGGATGTAGAAGATTTAGAAAAAGAGCATTCTGATTATAGGCACATTGCTAAGAATACAATTTATAATTTAAGACATTATCTTTCTCAAAGCGGTTTATCAAATAGTCAGAATGAAATTCCTTTTTTGGATCTACGATTAGATCAAGAAGAGATTAAGGATGGCAAAAAAAAACTGCAAAATCTGGTAAAAAACGACAAAAAAACTATTTGTCTTTTTACCAATGCTACAGGTGACAAATGTTATTCAGAATCCTGGTGGACAGCTTTCTATGACAAATTGGAAGCCACATTTCCTTATTATAATATCATTGAGCTTTTACCTGTGGAAAATATCTCAAAGCTTAATTTTAAGATTCCGAATTTTTACAGCAAAGATGTTCGTGAGATGGGCGGATTTTTATCAAATTGTACTGTTTTTATCGCGGCAGACAATGGTGTGATGCATTTAGCGAGCGCTTCCGGAACGCCAACAATCGGACTTTTTTCCGTAACTGATGAAATAATGTACAAGCCCTATAATCAGAAAAGTATGTCTATCAATACCAATATTTTTGATCTTGATAAAGTAATGACGCTTATTCAATCGTCTCTTAATTAATAAGCATACGAATTATGAACTGGGTGTTTTCTGAAGGTTTTTCTCAATATAAAAAAGAAGTTTCCTCGATTATAAAAAACTTCAAAAATAGCGGAATCCCAATTGGTCCTGGCGCCAGAAATGTTGTAAAACTTTTCGAAATAGAGGGGAAGAAGTTAAACTTCAAGTCCTTCAAACAACATAATTTTATTAATCGCCACGTTTATAAATATTACCGAAAATCCAAAGCAAGACGTTCTTTTGAATATGCAAATCTTTTGCTGAATAAAAGTTTTCATACACCCGCGCCAGTAGCCTACGTTGAGTTTTTTGATTTTTGGGGTCTGACTTCCAGCTATTACATCAGTGAGCAGTTAGAAAACTGTTTTCCACTTACCGACGCACTCTACAATCCCCTGTTTCCTGACAGAGAAATTATTATCAGAAACTATGCTTCATTGATTTTTAATCTCCACGAAAATGGAATCGAATTCATTGATAATGCTTCCGGAAATTTTCTGATTAAAAAAGAAAATGGAGCTTACAATTTCTATCTCGTAGATCTGAACAGGATGAATTTTCATACAGATTTTCCGGCAGATAGCAGGCTAAGAAATTTTGCTAGGCTTACAAATGAACAGGACATCATAAAAATAATCAGTGATGAATATTCTCGGATATCGGGAATTCCTTCGGAATATTGTTTGACGAAAATTAACGAGGCTTCTGCTAAAATGTTGCGGAAACGTAAGATTAAGAAGATTCTGAAATTCTATAAATACTTTCTTCCGAAATAATCACTTGTCAAGTCATTTACCGTAAATTGCCCTTATTGGAATATTGAGAATTTGCATCCTGACGATAAATAAACCTAACACAAGTTTTTTTACGCAAGCTAAGTTTTCTACTTTAATAATTGGAAAATATACTGAGACTTCATCACTATAATAAACTTTTATCTCATCATTAAAATCTTTACAAATAAAGAAATTATTAAGACTAAAAGTGAATTGATTATCATTAGCAGAAATTACATATTGCAAAAAATTATTAAAAAATAGTTCCGGAAAGACATCTTTAAAACTATAAAAGATATTTTTTTCATATTTACTATCAAATTGATCCTTATAAAATTCTAAATTCATATTATATTTTATTAAGATTCAAATGTACAATGAGTAAGTAAAAAATGTCATTTTGCTTAAACTACGCTTTCAGTGCAGCAATCTCATCACGCAGTTTAGCTGCCTTTATGAAATCAAGGTTTTTCGCAGCTGCTTCCATTTCTTTTTGTTTTTGAGCCACAATTTTCTCAATATCTTCGCTGCCGTAATTGGCTTTGGTTTCTGCAACTTCCTGGAGGATCTCTTTATGCGTATATTTTTCGTCCGGAAAATCCTTGCTTCTTCCAACCAGGTTTTCACTTATTTTTTTATTCAATGCCTGGGGAACCTTGCCGTGTTCTTCGTTGTATTTCATCTGTTTTTCACGGCGATAATTGGTCTCATCAATGGTTGCCTGCATAGATTTTGTCATCTTATCCGCATACATTATTGCCCGTCCATTCAGGTTTCTTGCGGCTCTACCAACAGTCTGAATCATCGAACGACGAGAACGCAACATACCTTCTTTATCAGCATCCAAAATGGCGACCAAAGAAACTTCCGGTAAATCCAAGCCTTCTCTCAAAAGATTAACACCAACCAAAACATCAAACAATCCCAAACGCAAATCCTGCATAATCTGGATCCTTTCCAAAGTCTCAACATCAGAATGGATATATCTGGTACGGATTCCAACCTTTGTAAAATATTTCGTGAGTTCTTCCGCCATTTTTTTAGTTAATGTCGTGACCAAAACCCTTTCGTCCAGCTCTACTCTTTTATGAATTTCTTCAATCAGGTCATCGATCTGATTCATTGTTGGTCTAACTTCGATAATGGGATCCAGAAGTCCTGTCGGACGGATAATCTGCTCTATGTAAGTTCCTCCGGTTTTTTCCAGCTCATAATCTGCAGGAGTCGCAGAAACATAGATAACCTGATTCTGCATATCTTCGAACTCATTAAACTTCAATGGTCTGTTGTCCATCGCTGCCGGCAAACGGAAACCGTGTTCCACCAATACTTCTTTCCGGCTACGGTCACCGCCGTACATCGCATGAACCTGGGGAATCGTTACGTGACTCTCATCTATTACCATCAAAAAATCTTTTGGAAAATAATCCAGTAAGCAGAAGGGTCTGGAACCAGGAATTCTGCCATCCATATATCTGGAATAATTCTCAATTCCAGAACAATATCCTAATTCCCTAATCATTTCCAAATCCAGTTCCGTCCGTTCTTCCAAACGCTTGGCTTCTAAAGGTTTTTCAATTTCCCGGAAAAAATCCACTTGCTTTACCAGATCATCCTGGATCTGGCGGATCGCACTTTGCATCGTTTCAGGCGTCGTCACAAAAAGATTAGCCGGATAAATATTAATCAAATCAAAATTAGAAATCACATTCCCGGAAACAGGATCAAAACTCTGGATCTTCTCTACATCATCTCCAAAAAACTGAATCCTAATGGCTGTATCTGCATAAGCCGGATAAATGTCAATCACATCGCCTTTTACCCGGAATGTTCCTCTTTGGAACTCGTTCAATGCTCTGGAATACAATGCACTAACTAATTGATGAAGCAATCTGGTCCTGGATAATTTCTCATCTTTCTCGATGGTAATCAATGACTTGTGGAATTCTGTCGGGTTTCCGATACCGTAGATACAGGAAACAGAAGCTACGATCAAAACATCCCGTCTTCCGGAAAGCAAACTCGCTGTGGCAGACAGCCTCAGCTTTTCCACTTCTTCATTGATGCTCAGATCTTTTTCGATATAAGTATTGGTAGAGGCGATGAAAGCTTCCGGCTGATAATAGTCGTAGTAACTTACAAAATATTCAACTGCATTTTCAGGAAAAAACTCTTTGAATTCCATAAAAAGCTGAGCAGCCAGAGTCTTGTTATGCGCCAAAACCAAAGTCGGTTTCTGAACCTGCTGCACCACATTGGCAACGGTAAAAGTTTTCCCGGAACCGGTAACACCAAGAAGCGTCTGATACTTCTCGCCGATATTGATGCCTTCTACTAATTTTTTAATTGCTGTTGGCTGATCTCCAGTGGGTTGATATTCTGATTGAAGTTTGAATTCCATCTAACAAAAATACGAAATAATATATGGTTTAGCACCAACCAAAAACCTTGTCAAAGATAAACTTCAACACGGTTTTTATTAACTTTGATTAAAATTATTATTCAAATTTCATTGTGATTGGCAGCTGAAATACAGTTGCTGCAGGCTTTCCTTCTTTTGTTGCAGGTTTCCAAACCTTGCCTTCGGTTACTGACTTCAACGTCTTTACAGCTTCGGTATTAAAAGCTTCATTAGATCCTTCTGCTCTCACATCTTTTGTATTACCGTTTTCATCAATAGTGATGTAAACTTTGGATTTAACCAGTCCATCTTTTTTACTGAATTTGGAAGAATCAAAATTTTGCGAGAAGTTGGTTCTCAGAGCATTGAGCCCTTCGGGAAATTCTGCATTAGTAAAATCTCTCGCAGGTGGCGGAGGAGGAGGAATTGGCAATTCGTTTTCCTTTAATTCTTTTGACGATGGTGGAGTTTTTACTTTTTTGTAGTTTTTAAGCTTAACATTATTCCTGCCTTCAATTCTCTGTGGAATTGTATCTGGTTCAATAGAATTATTGACCGATATCTCTGGAATATTCAACTGTTTTTCAATCTTAGTTTCAGAAGCATAAACTTTCTGAACAAAGAAAAAGCTAGATCCAGCGATTACTGAAACTACAAATAATTTTTTAAAGTTTTCTAATTTTGATTTTTTGGTGGTCATCATAATAAATCGTTTTTTAGTGTTGTTAAAATTGAATGGATTGATGAATGAAAGATTCTGAACTTGCAAAACTTCAGTCAGAATTAATTTCTGATAATCTTTGATGCTGAATTCCTGGTTAATGATTTCTTCATCTGCCAGAAATTCGTGGTTGCTGGTAATGGCTTTTTTATAGAAATAAATCGCCGGATTGAACCAAGAAATAGCTTTTAAAATTTCTATGATAATTAAATCCAGAGAATGTTTTTGTATCAAATGAGTTTTCTCGTGGAGGAAAATTCTATTGTCAATTTTTCCATTTTCAAAGTAGGTTTTGCTGAGATAGATTTTATTCCAAAAACTAAAAGGCGGTAAATCATTTTCTATTAATCTGATCTTTTGATTTTGATAAACCAAATCAATTCCTTTTAAATTGATGATTTTAAAAATCGAAACAAACGCTTTGAAAATCAAAATAATAGAAATCAAAGTATAAATAATTAAACCTATATTTAGCCAATCGAATTGCGAAACTTGAGATGAATTCTGAATCAATTGTTGCATCTGGGTTTCTTCAAAAACCAATTGATTTTTCTGCTGAGAAACCGCTGGTAAATTGATTTTAACAAAAGGAATGGCGTAAGAAAAAACTAAGGCAAACAAAACATAAAACCTATTGAACCGGAACATTTTCTCTCTTTCCAAAAACAAATAATAAATCCCCACCAGCACCGATGAACAAAGGATTATTTTGAAAATAATAATTAACATCAGTCTATAATTTCTTTAGCAATAATATCCCGGAGTTCTTTCAATTGTTTCTGGGACAATTTTGCATTCGAAGTAAAAAATGAAGCAAACTGGCTCACAGAATTATTAAAAAAACGGTCAATCATAGAAGACATTTCGCCTTGGAAATAATCATCTTTCTTCACTTTTGGAAAATATTCTCTGGAGTTTCCAAAAGTTTTGTAGCCTATCAAATCTTTGTTCTGCATTCTTTTGAGAAGCGTTGCAACGGTAGTTGCAGCAGGTTTTGGTTCATTGTACTCTTCAAGGATATCTTTCATAAAAGCCTTTTCCTTTTTCCAGAGAATTTCCATCAAAACAATTTCTGTATCGGTTAGTTTTTGTTCTCTCATTCTACAAATATAAAATTTATTCTACAAATGTAGAATAAAAAATTAAACTGACAAATTTTGGTGGCATTATTTTTTCATTGAGTTTTTCAAAATAAATCTTATGTTAAAATACACATTACCAATTCTTTTATCATTCAGCTTTGCTTCTTATTCATGTCAATCCAAAGGAAAACAAAGCGAACCAACTGCCAAAGAAGAAAAACCAAACACCGATTATAAACCGGCTTTCGCAGGACAAACCAGAGCTACGCCGGTAAAAACAAAAACTCCATATAAAGTTGAAATTCTGAATACTTCACTTGGAAAACCGTGGGGAATCATCAATTTACCGGATGGCCGATTCCTAATTACTGAAAAAACAGGCTTTATGAATGTGGTTTCTGCAGATGGCAAGGAAGTATCAAAAATTGAAGGATTTCCAAAAGTAGATGCCAGAGGACAAGGCGGAATGTTGGATGTGGCTTTGGATCCAGATTTTAAAACAAATCAAATGATTTTTTTCGTTTTCTCAGAACCATTTCAAAATGGAAATTTGACTTCTGTGGCAAAAGGAAAACTTTCGGCTGATTTAAAATCTATTTCTGACGTGAAAGTGATTTTCCGAGCAACTCCGTCATACGATGGTGATAAACATTTTGGAAGCCGTTTGGTTTTTGACAAAGACGGAAATCTTTTTGTAAGTACCGGGGAGAGATCGGATAAAGAAATGCGGGCTTACGCAATTTTGCCAGATAATTATTTGGGTAAAATATTAAAAATAACAAAAGACGGAAAGCCAGCTCCCGGCAATCCATTTATTGGAAAAGATGGATTTAAACCCGAAATTTTTGCCTACGGAATCCGCAGTCCGCAAGGTCTGGCTCTGGATGAAAAAGGACAACTTTGGGATATCGAAATGGGGCCGCGAGGTGGAGATGAGATTAACCTCATCCAAGCCGGGAAAAACTACGGATGGGGCGATGTAACTTATGGAATCGAATATTCCGGAGAAAAAATCAATAACGGAACGACCCAAAAAGCCGGAACGGAACAGCCGGTTTATTATTGGGATCCCGTGGTTTCACCAAGCGGTGTGACTTTCTATACCGGAAATATTGAAGAATGGAAAAATAATCTGTTTATCGGATGTCTGAGCGGTCAGCACATTAACAGAATTGTGATTAAAGATAACAAAGTGGTTGGCGAGGAACGTTTGCTTCTTGACCAGAAAGAAAGATTCCGGGATGTTCTGAATGGCAATGATGGTAATCTCTATGGTATCACAGACAGCGGGAAGTTGTATAAAATTTCTAAGAAATAATAATTACTAATATCTAAAACTTATTTGAGTATTAAAAGAACTTTCGAATGGAACCTCGTTCTTTGTAGCGGGTTTCCATTTATTCAGTTTCTTACAGTCCAATATTAGGTCATCAATCGTATTAAAAGGTATATTTGAAGAGAATTTTATATCCTTCATGTTTCCTTCTTTTGAAATTTTAAAGCTAAAGCTTACAGTTTCGCCATTTAGATTAATTCTATACTTTGACATTGTATTTTGTACTATCCTTTCCATATCTCGAAAAAATCGCTCACGTCCTCCTGGGTATTCCGCATCTTTAATATCCATCATCAAATCATCTGAGATTTTATATGCAAGAATATCTGACGGATAAATTTCGTACTGCACTAATGCAGCGTAAGATTTTCCATTAATTACCACAGGATTCCAATCTGTAAGATGTTTGAACGTTTTTTTAGCAAAGTCATAGGCACACTTGCTTTTTCCAACACTTACTGTATCCGGGTCTTTAATGAATTTTATGGTTTTGTCCGGATAAACAATCCAGGCTAACTTATAAAAATCTGATTTATTCTCACATGGTTTTACATTATTCTCCAAAGCAATAATTTGAAGATTTTTTAGAAAATTCAATTCTCCTTTTTCATAAAAAGGCATATTGGGAGGATACTTATCCAAAATTTCTGTTTGTGAATAAAAAAGACTGCTAATAAATATCAACAGCAAATAAAAATATTTCATCATTTTTGTTTTTTAACTCTATCAACTTTTTTAATTCCATGAAAATCTTTCAGATAAAAAGGTTCAAAATAAGCTACGTCTTCAAAATCCTTTTGATTGAACTTCTCAACTGATTGTTTAATCAAGCCTTTTGCAGATGGATAAATATCTGATCTGAATTCTGCATTTGGTAGATTCAATATTTCTTGAGCTTTTTTTGTGCCATCTCCGACGAAGAGAATTTTCTTATCGCCCAATTCAGAAAAAGAATTTTCATCCAGGATTTTGGCTTCGGTTTCAGAAATCATTTCGCCGGATTTTCCATCGAAAATGGCGGTATAAACTTCCATTCTTCTCGCATCAATCAAAGGAATAATCAATTCAAAGCCTTGATTTACAAATTCCTCAACCATGGAATCCAAAGAATTAATAGCAATCAAGGGAATCTTCAGTCCATAACAAAATCCTTTGGCAGAAGCAGATCCGATTCTAAGACCTGTGTAAGAACCCGGACCTTTTCCCAGAGAAACGGCATCTAAATCTTTCAGAGAAATTTCTGCGCCTTCCAACGCCCATTCTACAAAACTGTGAAGACTTTCGGATTGTTTGTAATTATCGGAAACTTCTTCGCAAAGACATAATAATTTCTCACCATCAGAAATGGCAACAGAGCAATTTTTGGACGAAGTTTCTATGTGGAGGATTTTCATCAGGCAAATTTATGAATTAAAAATCCTTTGAGAAAACTATATTATTAATGACTTATTTCTCAATAATCCTATTAATTTTCGGTTGCAGAAACCAGATTCCAATCGGGAAAAACCAAAGAAGGAAAAACTCTCCCGCAAAATCCACAAACATCACATCTTTCTGACATTCAGCTACTTTTATAGATTTTGCTGTCATGTACACTACATAGAAAAAACTAAAAACCGCAAATAAATGAATGGGAAAGATCAAAACCATCCACCAGATATTAAAGTAATTTTCTGTAGTAGTAATTACAAATCCTGTGGGGAAAATAAGAAAAGCCAGGAACATATACAGAACTGGGAAAACTATAAAAAACCAGATCCCGTTAGAAGATGATTTTAATTTGCTGCTCTGGATTTTGCTATTCATCCCGTGGTGGAGAAAATAGTACCAACTCAATAAAAGGCTCAATGATCCGGCACATCCTACAGCCATTGCCAATCCTGTGAAAATAGTGTCTTGCGAATAGGTCAATACGAGATAAAAAAGCCCGATAACGATGAGGAAAGTGACAAGAAACAACAGAAAAACTTTCCATTGTCCGGACGTGAGAAAAAAGCGCTCCATATTTTTGGGTTTATAGTTTATGGTTTTAAGGTTACAGCTTGTCTGCTCCACAGCTTCCAGGTTCCTTTTTGCCGGATCCAGAATTCGAGGACAGACAATTTCATTTCGAAGAAATCTTTTTTATAGAGTCCTTTTACAGCAATGATTCTCCTGATATTTGCAAATTTATTTTTGATTTTAATTTCTTTCAATTCTGTTTGCTTTACGGATTCGTATTTGACTTTTCCACTGCTGAAATCATTTTTGAATTCATCAAAATTCTGCACCCACCCGTTGGAATGGCCAAAAGAAACATCATCTGAAAATAATTCCAAAATATTGGAATCGTTACTTTCCATCAGCGAGTCTAATTTTGAAACCTGAGCCAGCAGGTTTTTTTCTACTTTGGAATTCTGCGCAAATCCGAGAGTGAAAAATAATAATAAAACTATTGGAAGTAGTTTCATCCGAGTCATGCAAGTCAATATTGATTTCATAAAAACACACCATAAAATTAAAAAATTATGAATGATTCAGGATTGACTATTGTCATAAAATCAGAAATAAATTACATATAGAAGATACAAAAATTATGCTCTGTAAATAGTTCTTGGCTCTGCCTGCGCTTTCGGGTAAATGGTAAATTCTGCAATAGAAACCCTTTCCGGAACATTGATACAATACGCAATAGCATCTGCAATATCTTCTGCTTTCAAAGCTTCATATCCCTCATAAACTGTTGAAGCTCTTTCCGCATCGCCTTTGAATCTCACTTTAGAAAAATCCGTAGCAACTGCGCCAGGCTGGATATTGGTTACACGGATCCCGAATTCTGTTAGTTCGATTCTCATTCCTTCAGAAATCACATCAACTGCTTTTTTGGATGCACAATAAACAACACCGTTTGCATAAGTTTGTCGTGAAGCAACGGAACTGATATTGATAATCTGTCCGTTTTGTTTTTCTTTCATCAGTTTAATAATAGGCTGAGAAACATAAAGCAAACCTTTCACATTCCCATCCATCATTGCATCCCAATCTTCCACATCGCCATCAGCAAGCGAATCGAGTCCGTGTGCATTCCCAGCATTATTGATCAGTACATCAATGTTTTTCCAGCTGTTCGGAAGTGAATTAATGGCCGTAAAAACCTCATCAGAATTCCTGACATCGAAGTTTAAACTAAAAATTTCGGTTTCTTCGGATAATTTATTTTTAAGTTCGTTTAGAATGGTTTGATTTCTGCCGCAGATAATCAATCTGTTTTTTTGATTTGCCAATAGAATAGCGGTCGCTTTCCCGATTCCGGATGTAGCTCCGGTTATGAATATTGTTTTCAAGTTGACTTAGATTAGAATTACAAAATTAAGAATGATTAAGCTTTGCAGCTAAAATCTGGCTATTAATTTCAAGACTGTAATCATTAGAACAAAAGATCCCGAACTAATTTCGGGATTGATTTATTTTTTATCTCGTTGAAAATCCAGGCTAACGGAATTCATACAATAGCGGGTTCCAGTCGGTGGCGGACCATCATTGAAAACGTGTCCTAAGTGCGACTCGCAGCGTTTGCAAAGGACTTCAATTCTTTCCATTCCGTGCGATTGATCCCGTTTATAAATCACACCTTCTTTATCCGCTTCAAAAAAGCTGGGCCAGCCGCAAGTGCTTGCAAATTTGGAACTTGACCGGAAAAGATGATTACCACAGACAGCGCAGTAATACTCTCCCACTTCATCGAATTCATTATACTTTCCTGTGAAAGGATATTCCGTATTGGCTTCTCTTGCAATAGCGTAAACTTCAGGCGAAAGGATTTTTTTCCACTCTTCATTGGAGACATTCAGCTTGGTTCTGTCGGTTCTTGAGTAGTATGGATTGTTGGTGTGTGTATTATCTTCCATTGTTATCTGTTGTGTTGGTTGTTTGGTTAAATCAATTTTTTTCTGCACGCATTGTTGCAAGAATAGGGTCATTAATATTAAAAAAACTAAATTTTTCATTTGAGTAAAGTTACGAAATCCATTAGAAGATTCCATTATCATAAGATAGTTAAACAAACGCACTCATTCCCGTAATCGAACGGCCGACAATCAACGAGTTGATCTCTTTTGTCCCTTCATAAGAATAAATAGCTTCTGCATCTGCTACGAACCTGGCAACATCATGTTCCAGAAGAATGCCGTTCCCACCCATTACCTCTCTTGCCTGTGCAACAACATCACGCGTTCTGAGACTGCAAAACACTTTTGCCAGGGATGCGTGTTCGTCTTTCAAAATATCTGCATCCTGCATTTCGGATAATCTGAAAACTAAAGTTTGCATAGCTGTAAGATTCGATAACATTTCCACCAGATGTCCCTGGATTAGCTGGAAAGAGGCAATCGGTTTTCCAAATTGTTTTCGTTTTCTGGTGTAGTCTAATGCACTTTCATAAGCGCCTCTTGCACAGCCTGTTGCCATCCACGCAACGCCAGCTCTTGTCATTTGAAGGACTTTTGCAGTGTCTTTGAAACTATTGGCATGTTCCATTTTCTGAGAATCTGCAACAAAACAATCTTTCAGCGTGATGAGTCCATTCTGCACAATACGAAGCGCCATTTTTCCTCTGATTTTTTCTACCGAAAATCCCGGAGTATCTTTTTCAACAATGAAACCTTTGACCTGATTATCGTCTAAATCTCTTGCCCAAATGATAATAACATCCGCAAACGTAGCGTTTCCAATCCATTTTTTCTGTCCGTTCAGTATCCAGCCGCCTTCTACTTTTTTACAAGTCGTTGTCAATCCACCGGCAGCTCCGGAACCGACTTCCGGTTCAGTCAATCCAAAAGCACCAATCAGATCGAATTGCTGCATTTCCGGCAGATATTTTTGCTTTTGTTCCTCGGAGCCGCACATATAAATAGAACCCATCGATAATCCGGACTGGACGCCGAAAAATGTTGCTAAAGACGCATCTACCCTGGCAATTTCCATTGCAATGACGCCTTCCATCAGGAATGGTAAATTAGGACAACCGTAGCCTTCGTAGGTAACACCGCAGAGGTTTAGTTTTTTGAACTTCGGAATCAGTTCGTGTGGGAAATCGTCTGTCAGCCAATATCTGTTGACCAAAGGTTTGGCTTCTTTTTCCATAAATTCCCGGACTTTAAGCTGAATGGCTCTCTGCTCATCGGTAAGTTTCAGATGTAATTCATAGAAATCGCCGTTGATAGGAGGCAGCTCTCTTTTTTTTCCCGAGGAATCCAGAATTTTAGTTAAGCTGTTCAATTGATTCTCATCCAATTTTGAGAATTGATCCATCAGTTTCGGAAGATCCAATTTTTGAGAAATTTTGGAAACCTGGTCTATATCGATGTTTTTCAAAAGACTGAGAATGCCTTTGATCTTGGAAATCGCACTGTTCATAGATTTGTTTTTTGATAGAATGCAAAGAATATTCCTAAAAATAATGAATTATCAATAGCTTTATAAATAAGAAAACCTGTGAAAAGAAAGCTCAATTTTTACATTAGTATAGTTTCTTAGTAAATGATTACCTTTGACAACTATAATTTTAAAATATATTAATGGAATTAGCATTAAAGATATTTCAGTTTATCCTGAGCATTTCTATCCTTGTAACTTTACATGAAATCGGGCACTTTTTGCCGGCAAAATGGTTCAAAACCAAAGTAGACAAATTCTTTTTATTCTTCGACCCTTATTTTTCCATCTTCGCAATGAAGAAAATCAATGGAAAATGGCAATATAAATTCCTTTCTAAAAATCAGCCTACTGAAGAGGAGGTTGAGATTAACGGAAAGAAAGTCACACATCCCATTGATATTTCTACCCTTCCTGACAGTGACTGGAGAAAACACGAGGGTGTAAAATACGGTATCGGATGGTTGCCAATGGGCGGCTACGTAAAAATTGCCGGAATGGTGGACGAAAGTATGGACACCGAACAACTGAAAAAACCAGCTCAGCCGTGGGAATTCCGCGCAAAACCGGCTTGGCAACGATTGATTATTATGCTGGGTGGTGTGACAGTTAATTTCTTTTTGGCGTGGCTAATCTATTCTTGTCTGTCTTACTTCACAGGAGAAACGTTTCACGATAATTCTAAGTTCGAGAACGGAATAGCAGTTTCTGATGCTGGTAGAAAAATGGGTCTGGAAACAGGAGATAAAATCCTGAAAATAGACGGTAAACCAGCAGAAAGGATGGAAACCTCAACTATTAATATGCTTTTTGCCAATGATGTGACCGTTCTAAGAAACGGGAAAGAAGTGACCTTCCCCATCAATGAAGATGGCGTGGCAGAAGTGATGAAAACGAATGAAGCAAAACTTTATTTTACAAACCGTTTCCCAGCTGTAATAGACAGCGTAGCGCCAAATATGCCAGCTGTAAAAGCAGGACTTCAAAAAGGCGATAAAATTATTGGCATCAACGGACAAAAAACAGAATACTACGACCAGATTGAAGCGATTCTTACTGCCAGCAAAGGAAAAACAGTGGCTGTGGATGTTGAGAGAAATAATCAACCTCTAACACTCAATGCTGATATTGACAATAAAGGAAAGCTCGGTTTTTGGCCAGACTTGAAAATTGCTAAAAGCTATTTGGAAAAGAGTGAGACCACAAAACATTATTCTTTTCTGGAAGCGATTCCAAGAGGTTTTACAAGAACCATCGATGTCTTGACAATGCAGGTAAAACAGTTTAAAATTATCTTTAATACCAAAACCCAAGGTTATAAAAAGGTTGGTGGACCAATTGCCATTGTGAACAATATGCACGTTGAAAAAGGAACTGACGGCAGCTTATCAATCGACTGGCAGTTTTTCTGGAGCTTTACAGCGATGTTTTCTGTCTGGTTGGCATTCCTTAATTTGATTCCGATTCCTGGTTTGGACGGTGGACACGTTCTGTTTACATTGTGGGAAATCATCACCAGAAAGCCAGTTCCTCAGAAAATTCTGGAAAATGCACAAATGGTCGGTGTAATTTTCTTATTAGGATTGATGGTGTTAATATTTGGAAATGATATAGTTAAAGTCATTACTCAATTTTTGAGTCAAAAAAATTAAAAAAAGTTCCTGAAAAATTTGGTGGATAAAGCAAAATGCCATTATATTTGCACCACTTAAAACAAAGGACATTCCTCCTTAGCTCAGTTGGTTAGAGCATCTGACTGTTAATCAGAGGGTCGCTGGTTCGAGCCCAGCAGGAGGAGCAAACCATCACAGAAATGTGGTGGTTTTTTGTTTTTTTATGATGCGAGCAATATTTTTGAGAAAATTTGGCAAAGAAATTGAGATATGGTGAATATTATTCTTAAAACAGACATTATGGATATCTCACTCTACGATTTCAAAAACTTACCATGCGACGATCAGTATAACATTGTCCTGAACGAAGGTTGCGTAATGACCGAAACGATTAAAAACGATCTGAAATTTGTGCTTTACGACATTTCTTCTTTCACCGTAGAAATTGTATATAGTAAAAATAACAGGCTTGCCGCTATCAATGTATTTCAAAAAGTAGCTGCGCTTTTAAACTAAAGCATAAGATTGTTGGGAAATCAGTTCTTCCTGTTCTTCTCTTCGATCCAGCGACTCATATATTTTGTCGAATTCAATTGATGATGTTGAAGGATTTTACCAATATAATTTTCTGTCCGATGATTTTCTAAATTATTCTCAATATTAGAAATTTCATTCCAAAACTGATTGACATATAATTTCTTATTAAAAACATGTTCAAGAATCTGATAAGCATTTTCATTAGCCTGATTCCAGGTGGATTCATTTTGATATAATTCAATTGCTTTTTCTATGAAATTCTCATCATAATCTTCGATGAAACCATTCCAAGGCAAATCTTTATGCATTGCTTCTGCACCAATTGATGAAGTTACATTAGGCAATCCAAATCGCATACTTTCCCAAAGTTTCCCTTTCAGACCAGCACCAAAAGGAATCGGCGCCAGCAAAACTCTGTATTGATTAAAAATAGTTTCAACACTTTCAGCTCTTCCTTTAACCAAAAAGCCTTCTTTCTCATTATGCAACTGAAAAACTTTGTCTGAAGCATAAGCGCCATAAATATGAAGTTCAACATCTGGAAGTTCTTTTCTGATATTTTTCCAAATGGATTTCAGTTTCAAAACAGTTTGCCAATTCGGTTCGTGGAGGAAATTCCCGATACTTACAAAATGTTGTCTTTCTTGAAAAGCAGTCTTGTTTTTCTCAATCTTTTCAGTCAAAAACGGAATGTAAAACAGAAGATCAGGATTGATTTTAAATTTCTCCGTCAACAACTGAAACTCAAATTCCGAAATAATCAATGACAAATCACAACGCAAAATCGATGCTATTTCTCTCTTGAAAATATCATTGACAAGATCTTCATTACTAACTTTCCTTTTCTCAACAAAAGCTTTCCGTCTTGCTTCTCTAAGGAAATGCAAATCTTCTGTATCAATGATTTTCAAAGCATTGGGACAATTCTCAGAAACCCGCCAGCCAAATTGTTCTTCGGTCACATAACGGTCAAAAAGCACAATATCAGGATTGAGTTTTTCTATTTTTTCATCAAAATTTTCATTGTTAATTTCAATTTTCTGGATTTTGATTTTTTCTGAAAACTCGATGTTATTGGAAGCCGTTAGAAACGTGATTTTATAATTAGCTTCCGAGAATAGTTGGATGAGCTGCATCATTCTGTGACCTGCTGCAGTAGAAGCCGGCTCCGGAATAACAAGACCAATAATGACAAGGTGTTTCACAATCACAAAAATAGAGATTCTTTATTGATTATTTGGGCAGCTGTATCCGTCTTCCGCTCCCAATCTTTTCACTCCACTTCGTTGCGTAAAAAGGATTTCCGCTCAAGCCGGGCTGCAAGTTTCAACATAAAACAAAGTAGATTATAACCACAAAGACTGTCATTCCGCAGGAATTTAGACTGTTGAGATTCCTACGGAATGACAAATATTGAATTTATAATTTAAGGCAAAAATCAGTTTCAATATCATCCCAATTCAAAAAAATAAATGCTAATTTTGATGTATGCGAATAGAAAACGAAATCAAGTTAGGGTTCAAAGATGTGATGTTTCGTCCGAAGCGTTCTACACTCAAATCCCGCTCAGAAGTGACTATAGAAAGGGATTTTACTTTTCTACATACTCAGAAAAAATGGAGTGGCGTTCCGCTGATTGCTGCTAATATGGATACAGTCGGAACTTTCGAAATGGCGGAAGCGCTTTACAAAGACAAAATCATTACCGCTGTTCACAAACATTATTCTGCTCAGGAATGGTCTGATTTTCTGAAAGATAAACCCGATGATTTCTACCAATACATTGCGCTGAGTACAGGAACCGGGAAAGCCGATGAAGAAAAAATCAAAACAATTTTGGATGCGAATCCAAAAATTCAGTTTCTCTGCATTGATGTTGCCAATGGCTATTCTGAACATTTTGTAGAGTTCGTGAAAAAAGCACGTCAGAATTTTCCTGATAAAATCATTATGGCAGGAAATGTTGTAACCGGTGAAATGGTAGAAGAATTGATTCTGGCTGGCGCTGATATCATCAAAGTCGGAATTGGACCCGGTTCGGTTTGTACGACCCGTGTAAAAACCGGTGTTGGTTATCCTCAGCTTTCCGCAATTATAGAATGTGCGGATGCTGCGCACGGTTTAGGCGGCCAAATTATCGGCGACGGTGGCTGTAAAGTTCCAGGTGATGTAGCAAAAGCTTTTGGTGGTGGCTCAGACTTCGTAATGTTAGGCGGAATGTTTGCCGGACACGACGAAAGCGGCGGCGAACTTATCGAAGAAAACGGGAAGACTTTTCGGCTGTTCTACGGAATGAGTTCTCAAACCGCTATGGATAAACATTCCGGCGGCGTTGCAGAATATCGTGCTTCTGAAGGAAAAACTGTGAAAGTTCCTTACAAAGGTCCGGTGTCAGAAACTGTAAAAGATATCTTGGGCGGCGTGCGTTCGACGTGTACTTATGTTGGTGCAGCGAAATTGAAAGAGCTTTCTAAGAGAACTACTTTTATCCGAGTTCAAGAGCAAGAAAATCAAATTTTTAACGGATAACATTTGAAGCATATCTTTCACATAACCAATGGCGATTATCTTGCTGAAGATTTGAAGAAAACTTCAATCGAAGGTAATATTATTGTTTGTCGGGAAGCTTTGGTTTCTGGGAATTTGAAAGCTGATTCTCTGGAAGACTTTTGGGAAATTAGAGCTAAATCGATTTCTGAAGATTACAACGTTTCTAAAGAAAGTTATTATGAAAAATCGGTTTCAGAATTTGAAAAGATTCTGAATATTCCTGAAGGTTCTGAAGTCAATCTTTGGTTTGAAGATGATTTGTTTTGTCAGGTTAATTTATGGTTTTGCGTTTCATTACTTTCAAATAGAAAAGGTTTAAAAGTCTATCGGGTTTTCCCGAAAACAAATGCGGAAAATCGTTGGGAAGGTTTTTCAGATTCAGATAATTGGGATTTGGAAAAGTCATTGGAATCCAAAGTTTTGTTTAATAAGGATGATATCGAATTGGCTGTAAATCTTTGGAAAGCATATCAAAATAATGATTTGGATTCTTTGAAACAATTATCTAAAAATCAGTCTAATTGTTTTCATTTTTTGAAAGAAGTTATTAGTACTTATATCAATACAAAACCGGAAGACTTCATCAGGAATCAAATTGAAAACGGTATCATGGATTTTGACCCGGTCTTTAAAAATTTTCAGGAAAAATTGGGGATTTTTGGTTTTGGAGATTTGCAGGTCAGGAAGATCTTTCAGCGTATCATTAAAAAATAAAAAAGCACAAATAATTGTGCTTTTTTCCTAATTTACTTTCTAAGAATTTAATCTTAAACAGATTGTTTTAATTGATGCCCGATCCATTACAGACGGGCATCATTTTAAAATAATTAATTATGAAGGATTATTTTTTAATCAATTTCTGCGTATCGACGCTTCCGTCTTCAAACTTCATTCTGATAATATACTGACCTGAAGATAGTTTTGACACATCAATCGTTTTGGATTCCGACTCCATTATTTTTCTTCCATTCATATCAATTACCTCAGCTTTCGCAAGCTCAGCTTCATTTTTGATGGTCACAAAATCTTTTGCAGGATTCGGGAAGATGATGGATTTGAAATTGTTACCAGCTTCTGATACGGCTAGAGCTTCCTTCACAGTTAATGTATAATCTTCTGCCTGACCTTGGGAGAATACGCCGCAAGAGAATGTAGCATAATCACTAAAACTAGAAATAATTCTCATTTTAGTATTTCCAAGATTAGCGTTAGAAGGGATTGGCAATTGATAAGTCACTGTATTACCAGTTACTTGGAAAACTTTTCCGATGTTATACACTTCGCCCTCATCACCAAGGTAACCATTCTGATTCCAGTCTACATACACAGTTATCGCCTGATTAGACGTGTTGTTATATGTCTGAGCATTAATCTGTAATGGATAAGTTTTTCCTCTTTCCACATCTGTTTTAATGGCAGAGAAATCTTCATAAGGCACATTGTTAGTAGATGGATTATTGATGGTTCCGATTTTTACATTATCAATAGGCATCAGGAAGTTAAATCTTGGTGTACAATATTCATCCAAAGGATTAGTCTCCACACAGCTTCCGATGAGGGAAAATACACCGTCTGCACCATTCGTTACTTCTCTCCAGTTGGTCTGGCCATCTCCACTGTAATAACCTGGTTTTCCAGTATTTCTGATGGTTGTTGATTCCCAGAATGACGCATTCTCCTCTACTTTATTTATCACTTTAACAGCCAGCCAGTATCTTCTTCCGGTAGCTCCACCAGGAAGTAGCACAGCTTCGGGCAGCGTGAATGTATTCTTTCTGAATGTGAAACCATCCCTTTCGTTCAGGTCAACCACATTGGTAGGCTGAACTGCCTCATAAGACTTGATAATGCCGCTAGGTGTTCCATAATCGTCTCTGTCCATGATCATAATATCAAAAGACTCTATTCCGCCTTTATCAATTGTATTAAGAATGATATCGGTAACCGACAAGTTAGTATGTGCTGCAACATTAAATTCGTTGGCCATATAAAGCAATTTAAGATCACCCGCTCCTGTTTCAAAATTGTTGCTTGGCGTAGATGGTGCACATGTTGGCGGATAACTCTCCACACTGTCACTGTTTCCGATAACGATGTCATCTAATGTAACTGATCTTGAAAATTTATTAATCGCTTCAAAGCAGATTTGTAGCTGAGTTGATTTTTCAGGAAGTGCAATCACAGCCTGCTTCCATTGTGGAACGTTGAAAAGGAAACTCTTAAGTTCTTTCCATTCAGACGTTGGTGATGTTCTGTAATAGACTTTCAGGAAGTTCTGATAAATTCCCCAAGCTTCCTGACTCATGAAGAAGGACAGAGTTGGTGTTTCCAATCCTGTGACGTCCATCACCGGACTAATCAATTTAAGTGTAGCATTGTTGGAATTGGCTGCCAGCTGTGTACAAGCATTCAATTGTCCGGAGTGTGCGCTTACAACATTATAGTCTACTCCGCCGGCTGCACCTTTTTTATAAATCCATCCGTCATAATTCGGGTTAACGCCACCTGTAACCTGGGAAGTCCAGCAAGAGCGGCTCGGACTATCTGTCTCGAAAGTTTCTTTGAAAGGGAAACTGCTGATTGTATTACAATTCTGCGCACTCAGGTTTCCATTTATCATCGCAATTACTGTTGCGAACAAAAAATAAAGTTTCTTCATTTCAGTATCATTTTTTACCTGACGAAAATAGCCCGGAAAAAATTCTAAATCAAGGAAATGAATAACTCTATTAAGGAAAATTTATGATTTTGACAGTAAAATATATCTGTTAATCACCTGAATAACAGAATTATATATTTTCAGAAACTTGTTTTTTCAGATAACGCTGTTTTTTATAAATTCTGATGGTTTTCAACAAAATATAGATGATAATTGAACTTAAAATTATAGCTGAAATGGCAATCATCCACAGATATTTTTGATTGATGCTTTCCTTTTCCTTTTCATTCTCAGCATTTTCCTGGATAATCAATTTATTAACCCACATTGCCGCTTCCCGATTACTCTGCACAATCCGTTTCCTGAAAAGAGCTTCATAATAATCGTGCTTTTCTATATTTTTAAGCTTTAAATAATTTTCTGCGAGCAATTCATAGATTCCATTTTCAATATCATCTCTTGCAGGCAGATTTTTTCTTTTATCAAGTATTTTTAAAAGGATCTCATTGGAACGCTCTTCCTGCCCTTCGGCTGACAAAATCTTGGCTTTTCCCAATTCAATAAAGACTTCCTGCAGCTCTGCAAACTGCGGTGGATATGGCTGGGAAAATTCATTGGGATTTACACTAGCCAATTTCAAATTTTCCAAGGCCTCACTCAGTTTATTCTGCTGTATCAGAGAAAAGCCTCTATTGAGATAAGCCAATTTTATATTAAGCTCTGCCAATGGATTTTTAGAGTTAATGTATTGACTGATCGCTTTGTTAAAATAAGACATCGCAATATCACTGTCCAGTCCGTAGAAATAATTCATTCCTTTGAGATAGAAGATATTTCCTTTTACCAAATTGAGAGAATCCGGAATCTTAGGCGATGATAATAACAACTCAGCCTGGTCCAGATATATTCTTGTTTTTTCATTAAGCTTCAGGAACTGATAGGTGTTGCCCAGAATACCCAGAATTTTGATTTTGGTAATGACATCATCTCCGTTATCAGCAATTTTCAGCGCTTCATTGCCGTATTTAATAACATTCAACGGATTCTGCAGAAGATTGGAAGTATTGGTGAGAATGAACAAACTGTGGAGCTTTTCCTTGTGATTTAGCGCATCGGTTGTATATGCTTTTTCTGCTATCAGAAAAGATTCTTTTGGGTTGAGAAGCATCAGTTTTTCTGCTTTTTTGAGAAGCACATTGCTTTCCGGCTTATTAGCGTAACCGGAAAATCCCAACATTAATAATATGAAAACAATCCATTTTTTCATTCTTCCTTCTGTTTTAGCAGTTGAATGTAATTGGCCGGAGACATTCCTGTAACCGATTTGAAAACAGCTGCAAAAGCACTGTGCGTGGAGAAACCGCTTTCCTCTGCCAGATATTTTATTTTATAGCTTCTGTAGATGGGTTTATCTCGCAGTTTCCCGATGATGTAATTGATTCTCAATTCATTAATGTAAGCATTAAAATTTTTCTGCTTGTGGGTATTGATCGCTTCTGAAAGATATTTAGTATTGGTTTCCAGCTTTTTCGCAAGGTTCTGAAGAGAGATCTCAGAACTGATAAAGTCTTCCGTTTTCTCAAAATCTTCCAGTTTTTTCAGAAGAATATTTTCTGTCTTCTCTGAAATTACCTGCGGCTGTGGCGATTTTTTCTCCTTAAGCAGATTGATTTTTGCTATAAAACTCTGATATTCCTTAACCTTAGAATTGATTTGAAAATATCTGGTAATCAATAAAATAATTATAACGATGCCAACTCCTAAAATCGAAAACAAAATATTTTTTCGATTTGTAATCAAGGATTCTTGCTCATTTTTAAGGTTATCCTCTACAATGTTAAACCATTTATTCTTAGCAGAGAAACGCGTTTCATTAAGTATTTTGAGAAGCGTGTTTTTTTTATCCACCGCATCTTTGTACTGTTCGGCAGAATTGGTAACAGTAAAAAATTTTACCAATAATTCGTAGTAAGAAAATCTCAGACTGAGATTAGCAGACTGTTCCAACGATTCCTTTGAGAGTTTAGAAATCAGTGATTCCGCAGGCTCCAGTTTATTATTATCAATCAAATATTTGGCATAAATTATATTGAATTGAGCATCATTTTTATACAAATTGTAGACACCTTTCAGAAAGAAGTCATAAGATAGATTCTTATCATTATTAGCAATAAAATCAGTGAGATATAAAATGTTTTCCCGGGCAATCATCAAGTTGCTGGACTTGGCTTTTTCTAATATTGCAGCAAGTTCCTGTCTGGTATTATCGGATTGATTTTGATTCAGCTTTTCCAATAGAGTCATTATTTGCGTGGACAAAGCGATCTCATTTTCATTAGCAACCCTGTAAGAATTCGAATTATCCTTAATGCTGAGATCATACAGAATACTTCTTTTCAGGACGATTATGCTTACCGGAAGTTCATCATCATTATTTGAAATCTTTTTCAGTGCCTCTGTAAAATTATTTTGGAAGAACAATGATTTAATGCGCAGATAATCCAATTTTTCCTTTTCTTCGGGATCTAGCTTGAAGTTTTTTTCCAGATAATCCAGCACTTCAGCAGCTTTATCTGGTGTTACCACCATTTCATAGCCGGCTTTCTGAAAAAGCTGTTTCTTCTCCGGGTCTACGGATTTTCCGAAACCTAAGTTAATGCAGAATGCGAAAAACAGAAAAAACAGTTTTTTTACCACTTGGAAACAATTGAATGATAAATTTATATCTTTTTTGACGGAATGAAATAAAAAAACTCACAGAAATTAATTTTTCTATGAGTTTTTGATATTTTTAATTGGTTATGATTACGTTAGCATTCCCCCATCTACATTCAGAACCTGTCCTGTGATGTATGCAGACATTTCGCTCGCAAGAAAAACACACGCATTAGCTACATCTTCCGGTTGCCCGCCTCTTTTCAACGGGATACCGTCTCTCCAGCCTTGAACTGTTTTTTCGTCAAGAGCTGCCGTCATTTCAGTTTCGATGAAACCTGGAGCAATAGCATTGCAACGGATATTTCTGGAACCTAATTCCAAAGCAATAGACTTCGTAAAACCGATTGCTCCTGCTTTTGAAGCTGCATAATTGGCTTGTCCGGCATTTCCTTTTACGCCAACAACCGAAGTCATATTGATAATAGAACCGGATTTTGCTTTCATCATTGGTTTGATAACTGCTTTTGTCAAGTTGAAAACCGAATCCAAATTAACTTTGATAATCGTATCCCAATCTTCTTTTGACATTCTCAACATCAAATTATCTCTTGTAATTCCTGCGTTATTTACCAAAATATCAATTGTTCCGAATTCTGCCAAAACATCCTCAACTAACTTTTGAGCAGCGTCGTAATCCGAAGCATCTGACTGATAACCTTTGATTTCTGTTATTTTGCTTAGTTCCGATTCTAATTCTTTAGCTTTTTCAACAGAACCAGCATAAGTGAATGCGATTTTTGCACCTTCTTTGGCAAAAACTTCTGCAATTCCTCTTCCGATTCCGCGTGTTGCACCAGTGATGATTGCAACTTTACCTTGTAGTAATCCCATATATTTTTCTAATGTTTTCTAATTTTATTATGGCAAAAATAGTATTTTAAGAATTATTCACAATAAGAACAATTTATAACTGACTTAAAGATATTTTGCATCTTTTGAATGATTATTCGTAATGTGTTTGATTAGAAATTTGTTATCAAATCTTTCAAAGAAAATATACCAAGTCGTATTTTGATTTGATTTGTAGAAAACATACTGATTTCCAAAAGATTTTAATTTTTTAGGAGTTCTTTTAGCTGGAAATAGATTAATAGAATTCTTTATAAATGAAATCAATTTCTCTTTGTATTCTATCGCATATTCTAAGCTTGAAAAATAATCCTTTTCAAAAAGTTCAAGAACTAATGCATTGAAGAAATCTTCAACTTCTTTTCTGAAGAAGATTTCTACTTTTTCCATTTCAGGTTTTGTAAAAATTGTGTTGTTTTCTGAGAGAATTCATCAATAGAATAACTATTCTTTAGTTCTTTTTCTAATTCCTCTTTAGTTATCGTATTTTTTGAATTCCCATCATCAATTTCATTATACGGCAAATCCAAAGCTTTGATGAAATGTTTCAGAGCTGTAAGTTCTTTTTTATTTCTCGGAGTTATGGTAAATGAAGTCATATTTTGAAATGATTATAAACAAATATACAATTTTTTCAAATCTCAAATTATCAAATTCTAAATACTGTTATTCACAATCAGAACAATCTCACCTTTTAAAGTTTTACTTTTCGAGAACTCAATTAACTCATTGATTGTTCCTCGTTTAGTTTCTTCAAACTTTTTAGAAATTTCACGACTCAAACTCACTTTTGTTTCTTCGCCAAAAAACTCTTTGATCTGTTCCAAAGTTGTATTGATTTTATGCGGACTTTCGTAAAGAACGATGGTTTTCTTTTCCTCAGCCAATTGTTTCAATTTGGTCTGTCTTCCCTTTTTCTGAGGAAGAAATCCTGCAAAATAAAAATCGTGATTTGGCAATCCTGAAACCACTAAAGCCGGAACAAAAGCAGTTGCGCCCGGCAAACAAATCATTTCCAGATTTTTATCCGCACAAGCTTTCGCTAAAAGATAGCCTGGGTCAGAAATTCCTGGTGTTCCTGCATCTGTAATTATGGCAATATTCTGTCCATTTTCCAAATCCTGAATAACTCTGTCCGTTGCCTGATGTTCATTATGTAAATGATAGGATTTCAAAGGTTTAGATATTTCGTAATGTTTGAGAAGAACGCCTGAAGTTCGGGTGTCTTCACACAAAATATAATCTACTTCTTTCAGAACTTTCACAGCTCGGAAAGTCATATCTTCCAGATTTCCAACGGGTGTCGGAACAAAATATAAAATACCGCCCATCTACAAAAACCTGTTTTCTACCAAAGTCCAAAGTCTCTGTGCATAACTATCCACCTTTTTCCAATCTCTCTCATAATAGATATCACTCAAAAATTCCTGTGCTTTTTCCAAGGAATTAAAAGAATTCAGCATAGAAACAACCTGATTTAGTTCACTTTGGCTTTCGTTAAAAAGATATTGAGAAAACGCAATTCTGTCATTCAAATCCAACTTGAATTCCGGTTTTGGTTTCGGCGCTTCCATATAATCTGTCGGAACATTATTTTTCAAAAGACTTCCAGAATTCTGAACTGGAGCAGGTTTTTCAATTTCTTCCAAATGGTCATCATCGAACAAAGATTTCGCAACCTTCAAACCTTTGATATTAGCCAATTTGAATTTTTTATCGTGATGCTCTTCTGGATTCTGAGATTCGTAAACTTCTTGAGATTTCTCTTTCGGTTGAGTATTTTCTTTAGAAAACTCTACAATTTTTCTTCTGTTTTCTTCAAGTTCTTTCAGTTTAGCTTCTTTTTCTGCCAATCTTGCTTCATAATCATCCTTCGAAGTTTCTTCTGAAACTGGCTCTTCTTTTGTCATTGCAAAAGAAAATTGGCTGTCCTGCATCGGTTCGAATTTCTCTGTCGGTTCTTCTAACAGTTTTTCTTCCTCAGCTTCGATTTCCTCAACTGCTTCAACTATTTCTTCGTGATAATTTTGGGCTTCGATTTCATTGACAACTTCTGTTTCTGAAATTGATTCTACTAAATCTTCATTTGAAGTTTCAATTTCTTCTTCTCTAATTTCTTCGGGTTTTTGAATCTCTTCCGTCTTATCTTCAGAAACAATTTCTTCAACCAAATCTTCTTGAGCATCAATTTCCGCAAAAGAATGAACTTCCTCGACTTCTGGAACGTCGTCAAAAATATCGTGAATTTCCGTTTCTTCTACAATAATTTCTGCAACCTTATTTTCTTCTTCAAATTCCTCAACTGATAACAAATCTGAATTAGTATTTATTATTTGATTTTCAATTGATTGCAAAGGTCCAAATTCGGTTGACGAAAATTCAAAATTCTGAGAAATTTTTAGAAAAGAAAACTTTTGATAAAGTTGATTGACTTCATTTTCTTTCGCCAAAATCTCTTCATAAGTATCAGATTTTGATAATTCTGACAGAAGAATCTTGATTTCACTGAAAATTTCCCCGTATGTATCTTGCAGGTTTTGCATAATAAATCTTATTAATTTTTACTTAAATTTGATGCTTATAAATTTAAGAACAATTTTGTTCCCAAAAAGGTTTTTGCTGTAATTATTTTAATCTCTGAATGCTGTAAATTTAATCGCAAAGTCGCTATTTTTTTACAAGTAAAACATTTTTAAGTCGCAAAATTTGATTGACCAAAATCAATTTGCGCCTTGGGTTAGTTTGATTAATGAAATTGATTTTGTGCCTTTGCGTTGAAACAAGAATTTTAAAACAATTTTTTGCTAAATTAATAATGTTTTTAGAAAATACAATTAATCATTCCAAACAAAGCGGTTGGATGGAAGTTATCTGCGGTTCTATGTTCTCAGGAAAAACGGAAGAACTTATCAGAAGACTTCGCCGTGCGGAAATGGCTGGTCAGAATGTGGAGATTTTCAAACCGAAAATCGATACACGCTATTCTGAGGAAGATGTGGTTTCTCACAACCAGACCAAAATCCGAAGTACAGCTGTGGAAAGTCCTTCTGAGATTCTTTTGTTGGGTTCTAATTGTGATGTAGTTGCGATAGATGAAGCTCAGTTTTTTGATGAAAGTATTGTGGATGTTGCTAATCAATTAGCAAATAATGGAATTCGTGTTGTGATTGCCGGTTTGGATATGGATTTTCTTGGTCGTCCGTTTGGACCGATGCCAAATCTGATGGCAACGGCAGAATATGTGACCAAAGTTCATGCGATTTGTCGAAGAACAGGAAATCTCGCGAACTATTCTATGCGAACTTCTGCAGGAAAAGAATTGGTTGAACTTGGAGAAACTGAAGCTTACGATGCAGTAAGCAGAAGAATTTTTGTCGAGGAAGTTTTAACAAAAAACGAAGACTAATCTCAAAATTTATTTATAATTTTGATTAAAATTTAATAGTAAAACTTATCATAAAATGATATTAGAAATTAAAAATTATATCAGAATAAGTAATTCGATTGATGAGATTTTGAAAAATTCGCCTTTCAAATTGAAATATATCATTGAGAAAAGCGGAATTTCTGAACCCACTTTTTTTAGAAAGATGAAGGAAAAGAAATTCAATCCTGAAGAGTTGCTTAAGATTGCTGAAATCATTGACCCTGAGAAAACATCAAAGGAAGACATTCTTAAAGCAATAGAAGAAGGACTTGATGATGTAAGAAATGGCAGACTTACAAGTTACCAATCTGTTTTAAGTGAAGCTAAAGAACGAATTGCAAGAAAAAAGAATGAATATCTTTTGGACAAATAGAGCAAAATCAGATTTAGAAAAACTTGAGGATTTTCTGATAGAGAATTGGGGATTTGATATCTTGGAAGATTTTTATGAAATATTGGAACGAAAGATTTCCCTATTGGAAACCGGCAAATTAATTCATCAGAAATTTGAAGATACTGATTTTCACAAACTTTTAATTACTAAACATAATACCATCATCTATCAAATCATTGATAATCAAATCAATATTTTGAATATGATAAACAATTTCAGAAATCCTGATTCTAATTACGAAACAATTACAAAGAAGTGAATTACACTTTAAAAGAGATTTGCGAAATCACTAATTCGCAATTGGTTGGAAGAGAAGAAATCAAAATCAAAAATATTGCTTTTGACAGCCGAACTATTTATTCTACAAAAAATACCGCATTTCTTGCGATCAATACCAAAAACAATTCTGGACAGAAATATATCGAGACTGTCATAGAAAAAGGAATTGATACAATTATTACTGAACATAAAATCGATAATTCTTCTATAAATCAAATCATTACAAAAAATTCGGTTGAGTTTTTACAAACACTTGCCAAATATCATTTCGAACATTCTGATATCAATTCGATTGGAATAACCGGAAGCAATGGAAAAACAATTCTGAAAGAATGGCTTTATCAATGTCTTTCTAATGAATTTGTAACTGTTAAAAGTCCAAAGAGTTTTAATTCTCAAATCGGTTTGCCTCTGTCATTATTACAAATTGATAAAAAGCACGAATTAGGAATCTTCGAGGTTGGAATTTCCAAGCCAGATGAAATGGAAAAACAGGAAAATGTTTTCCATCCGAAGATTGGATTATTGACACATATTGGAACAGCTCATTCGGCAAATTTCAGTTCTGAAGAAGAATTAATCAAAGAGAAATTAAAGCTGTTCAAACAATCAGAAATTATATTTTTCAATGCTGATAATGAATTGACAGACAAGTTAATCAATAAATTATATTCAAGTAAAAAATTAATATCATACGGATTAAAAAGCAATAATAATATTACTATAATTTCTGATGTTAATGACCGAAATCAGGATATTAAAATCAAATATTTTGAGGAAGAATTCTCACTTCCAATCAATCAAAGAGATGAGGCAACATTAACCAATGTATTGGCTTTGATAGGAATTTTGAAAGAATTGAAGCTATCAAATCTTCAGATTAAAGAAAAAATCGATGCGCTCAAAGCGATTGAAATGCGTCTGGAAAGTATTGAAGGCATTAGAAATAATCTGATTATCAATGATTCTTATAATTTGGATTTGGATTCTTTGAAAATTGCTTTTCAGTTTATCGGCGAATACAACAAACCAAAAAAATCTCTGATTCTGACGGATATTCTAGATTCTAATGAGAATTCTGAGGAATTATATACTGAAGTTTCTGAATTGGTTAATGAGCAGAAATTCGATAAAGTTTTTCTGATTGGCGAGGAAATTAGCTCATTTTATAAACTATTTAGTTCCGAAACTTTTACTTTTAATAATACCAATCAATTTATTGAAAGTAAAGTCATTAATGATTTAGAAAACCAGGTTATTCTATTAAAAGGTGCGAGAAAATTCGAGATTGAAAAAATCAAAGAAATTCTTGAGCTCAGAAAACACGATACAGTTCTGGAAATTAATCTCAATGCAATTCTTCATAACATTAATTTTCATAAATCTTTGCTAAAACCTGAAACAAAAATGATGGCAATGGTAAAGGCAAATGCTTATGGATTAGGAAGTTATGAAATTTCGGAATTTCTTCAACATCATCATATTGATTATCTTGGAGTCGCATTTGCAGATGAAGGAGTTGAACTGAGAAAAAAAGGAATCACAACTCCAATTATTGTGATGAATCCTGAACAGCACAGTTATGACAGCGTTATTGAATATAATCTCGAACCGGAAATCTACAGTCTCCGAGTTTTAGAATTATTCAATGAACAATTGATAAAATCTGGAAATCAGCAGAAATATCCGATTCATATCAAGCTGGAAACAGGAATGCATCGTCTTGGTTTTAAGGATTTTGAATTAGATGAATTAACTAAAAAATTAAACTCGATTAATGTTAAAGTTCAGAGTATTTTCAGTCATTTATCTTCTTCTGATATGCCGGAAGAAAAAGAATTTACTTTGAATCAATTAAAAACTTTTGAAAAAAATTCAAATTATTTGATTGATAAATTGGGTTATCAGCCAATCAGACATATTCTCAATTCTTCCGGAATCACTAATTATACTGATTACCAATACAATATGGTAAGAATTGGAATTGGAATGATTGGAGAAACTTCAAATAAATCCATTAAAAGTCAGCTTCAGCATTCGGTTAATTTTAAAACTGTAATTTCTCAGATTTCAGAAGTAAAAACTGGTGAATCAGTTGGTTACAGCAGAAGATTCAAAGCTGAACACGACACGAAAATTGCTACAATTCCTGTTGGTTATGCAGACGGAATTCCGCGATTGATTGGAAACAAAGTAGGAAATGTTGGAATTAATAATCAACTTTGTTCTATTGTCGGAAGTATTTGTATGGATATGATGATGATTGATGTGGATAATGTAATTGCAAAAGAAGGCGATCCTGTAACGATTTTTAATTCGAATCCGACATTAGAAGAATTTTCAAAATATTGTAATACAATTACTTACGAAGCTTTAACTTCTATTTCTCCGAGAGTCAAAAGAATCTATATAAAAAATTAGCAAATGATTAAGAAACTCTTTTATCTGGTTATTTTTTTAGCATATCTGATGAGTTATTCTCAGGTAAAAGAAAATCTTGTCATTCCAAAAAATCCGAAGATTGGATTATCTCTTTCTGGAGGCGGTGCCAAGGGATTTACACACGTGGGTGTCTTGAAAGTTTTGGATTCTCTCGGAGTTAAAATCGATTATATTTCCGGAACCAGTATGGGAGCGATTGTCGGTGGGCTCTATGCTTCAGGCTACACAGGAAAAGATATCGAGAAAATTGTTATGGATACGGATTTTTATTCATTAATAACTGATCCTAAAACCCGACAGGAAACTTCTTTTTTTAGTAAAAGTGTTGATAAATATCTGTTTACGGTTCCTCTCAAAAATGGAAAAATAACGCTTCCTTCATCCATAAGTACGGGTCAGAGAAATGTTTATCTGCTCAAAGAACTTCTTAGAAATGTATCCAATATTGATGATTTTTCCAAGCTTCCGATTCCTTTTATGTGTATTGCCACCAACATTGAAACTGGTCAAATGACTGTTTTTGAAAAAGGTGACCTGGTTTCTTCAATAATGGCAAGTTCGGCTTTTCCTTCGCTTTTGGAACCTGTAAAAATTGGTGACAGTATATATGTAGATGGTGCAATGACGGTTAATTTTCCTTCGAAACCTTTGAAGGAAAAAGGAATTGATATCGTTATTGGTGTAGATCTTAATCAGCCTTTAGCAAATCGAGATAACCTTAATAGCGTAATTGCTATTATGAACCAAATCATTGATATTAGCATCAAAAAAGAGACTATCAACCAATATAAATATACGGACATCAATATAAAACCGGATCTTACAGGGATTACAGCTACGAGCTATGATAACAAGCGACAGATTCTTGACAGTGGTTATGTAGAAGCTTTAAAATATACTGATATCCTGAATGAACTTCCTAAACGGAATTTTGAACGTGTGAGATCATCCATTAACCCTATTTATTCAAGTGTTTACAAAATAGATAGTCTGGTCGTAGACAATGCAAAAATTTATAAAGCCAATTACATCCGAGGGAAAATGGGTCTTACGCTCCCCTCAATGCAGACCTACGGAAGTGTCAATAAAATGATTGATAAATTATATGCCACCAACAATTATAAGTTTATCAATTACGACATCATTCAGGAAAATAATAGAAACTATCTCAAATTATATGTCACTGAGGACGAAGCCAGGCATTTTCTGAAATTCGGGTTGCATTATGATGAGATTTTTAAAACCGGATTACTACTGAATTACTCTGCCAAAAGACTTCTTTTCAGAAATTCTAATCTTTCTCTGGACGTAGTTGTGGGTGATAATCCCAGATATTACTTTAATTATTTTATAGACAATGGTTATATTCCTGGATTTGGGCTATATTCATCGGGAATGAGTTTTGATCTCAAGAATTTTGATAACAATACCATAGATAGCTGGAAATGGTTCAGAAATGAGGTATTTATACAATCCGTTTGGAAGGATCGGTTTGCGCTGGGAGGTGGTTTTAGTCACGATTACTTTGAAAGTGAAAGAAATGGCATCAATGACAAAACAGAAAAATATATGAATCCCTACGTTTTTCTGAAAAGTGATACGCAGAATGACAAAGACTTTCCTACAAAAGGTTTTTATCTTAATGCAGAAGGAAAAATAATCGAGCTTTTCAATGCAGATATTGAAAATAAACCAATCACTATAAAAGCTGATATCAAGATTAATTTTTACATTTCCAAGCTCTTCACATATAGATTGAATCTTTTTGGCGGAATTACGATTGGCGAAGATAATCCGTCCTTTTATCAATACCGGATTGGCGGGCTTTTCGATCAGCCAATTGTTAATTTTAAACGTTTTGCAGGTTACCAGTTTGCTTCTCTCGCAGACAATAATATCTTTATCGCATCTAATGATTTCCAATTCCGATTTAATAAAAATTATTTCATTATAGGAAATTTCAGCATTGCAAACCTCTTCAGCTCTATCAAAGTTGAAGAAGCTGTAAAGCTCAACTACAGTTCAATCGGACTAACCGCAGGTTACAAATCTCCTTTTGGACAGATAAAACTCAATGTTAGCAAATCACTTAACAAACATAAAGGCATATTCAGTGTCATCTTAGGACATTGGTTTTAATAAAATGATAAACTACTTTTTCGAAAATATCGATTCCCGGAACATTCATCCAAATACGTCAGAATGGTTGGAAAACCTGATTATTTCTGAGAACAAGAAGCCCGGCGACATCAATTACATATTTTGCGACGATGATTATCTTCTCAAAGTCAATCAGGATTTCTTAGACCACGATTATTACACAGACATCATCACATTCGACTATGTGAAGGGAAAAACCATTTCAGGCGATATTTTCGTATCTTTGCCGCGCATTTTGGACAACGCTTCTACCCTATCCCAAAACTTTGAATCAGAATTCAATCGCGTTTTGGCTCACGGAATTCTTCATCTTTGCGGATACAAGGATAAAACTGAGGAAGAACAAACCCAGATGCGAGCAAAAGAAGATTTTTATATCAATCAATTTAAAAATTTTTAGGAGCTTAATCCCGCTTTCCGCTCATACTCCTCACGCCAATGCTTTTCCCAAAGCCAGTTGCGGGGTAACCGCTACAAAGCGAAGAATGAGCTTCGACGATTCAATAAAAATAATTAAAACATTGAGTCAATCGGGGCTAATTTCAATATTATGGTTAATGTTCCACGTGAAACATTACCTTTAAAAAATAGAATATGATAAGCGAAATATATGACGTAATTGTAGTTGGAGCTGGTCACGCAGGTTGCGAGGCTGCTGCTGCTGCTGCCAATCTTGGTTCAAGAACACTCCTTGTCACAATGAATATGCAAACCATTGGACAAATGAGCTGTAATCCTGCAATGGGTGGAATTGCAAAAGGACAAATTGTAAGGGAAATAGATGCAATGGGTGGTTATTCCGGCATTGTAGCGGACAAATCTGCAATCCAGTTCAAGATGCTAAATCTTTCCAAAGGTCCTGCAATGTGGTCTCCAAGGACACAAAACGACCGAATGATGTTTGCAGAAGAATGGCGTTTAGCACTTGAAGATACACCTAATCTTGACTTTTTCCAAGATATGGTAAAGCAATTAATTATCGAAAATAACAAAGTTGCTGGAGTTGTAACTTCCCTTGGAATCGAAATCAAAGCTGAATCTGTTGTTTTAACGAATGGAACTTTTCTTAATGGATTAATTCACGTTGGAGATAAACAATTAGGTGGTGGAAGAATGGGAGAACCAAGAGCTTTTGGAATAACTGAACAATTGGTTTCTTTAGGTTTTGAAGCAGGTAGAATGAAGACAGGAACACCTCCTCGAGTAGACGGAAGAAGCTTAGATTATTCTAAAATGGAAGAACAAAAAGGAGATGAAAATCCTCAGAAATTCAGTTATTTAGATACGCCTAAGTTAACCAAACAATTAAGCTGTCATATCGTTTATACCAACGAAACTGTACACGATATTTTACGTGAAGGATTTGACAGAAGCCCCATGTTTAACGGAACTATTCAGAGTTTAGGTCCAAGATATTGTCCAAGTATTGAGGATAAAATCAACCGTTTTGCGGAGAGAAACAGACATCAATTATTTGTGGAGCCAGAAGGCTGGAAAACTGTAGAAATCTATGTGAATGGATTCAGTTCTTCTCTTCCAGAAGATGTTCAAATCAAAGCAATGAAACATATTCCAGGTTTCGAAAATGTCAAAGTTTTCCGTCCTGGCTATGCCATAGAATATGATTACTTCCCTCCTACCCAATTGAACCATACCTTAGAAACTAAACTGGTTGAAAACCTTTATTTCGCTGGTCAAATCAATGGAACAACCGGTTATGAAGAAGCTGCCGGACAAGGTTTAATTGCCGGTATCAATGCTCATAATAAAGTTCACAATAAAGGAGAATTCATTTTAAACAGAGATGAAGCTTACATTGGTGTTCTAATCGATGATTTGATTACAAAAGGGACTGAAGAACCTTACAGAATGTTCACTTCCAGAGCTGAATATAGACTACTTCTTAGACAAGATAATGCTGATATCAGATTAACTGAAAAGGCTTATAATCTTGGTTTAGCTAAGGAAAACAGACTTAGAAAAGTTGAAGAAAAAATCGCAAAAAGTGAGGAATTAGAGACTTTCCTTAGAGAAACTTCTCTTAAACCAGGAATCATTAATCCTATTCTTGAAACGATTGAATCTTCTCCTGTTGACCAGGCTTACAGAGCAGCTCAAATTTTGACTCGTCCTAATATGACTTTGGAAAGATTAGAAGTGATTGAAGCTATAAAAGATGTTTCATCAACTTACAAAGATGAAGTAAGAGAACAAGCTGAAATCAATATCAAATATAAAGGTTACATCGAGAAAGAAAAGGAAAATGTTGCTAAATTGAATAGATTAGAAACCATCAGAATTCCTGAGGATTTTGACTACTCTAAAATTACTTCTCTTTCCGCTGAAGCTAAACAAAAAATGGGCAAAGTAAAACCTAAAACGATTGCACAAGCAGGAAGAATCAGTGGTGTTTCTCCAGCAGATATCAATGTTCTTCTCATTTATTTAGGAAGATAAAATTATAAATGTTCCACGTGAAACATTTTAGAGAACAATGTTATTTCATTGTTCTTTTTATTTAAAAACTTGAACTATTTTATGAAAATCAAAGACTACTTTCTTACACAAGAAGAATTTGAAATTATAGAAACCGAAACAAAAGGCGTCTTCAAAACATCCCCTATTCCATCAAATATTTCAAGATATTATGAAAGTGAAGATTATATTTCACATCATCAGGATTCAGGAAGTTTAAAAGAAAAGCTTTATAAGTTTTTGCAGTCTTTCAATCTTCAATACAAGAAAAACATTCTTGTTGATAGAATCAAAAAAGGTTCTAAAGTTTTAGATTATGGTTGCGGCGCAGGAGAATTTGTAAAATATATTGAAAATGATTTCGAAACTTTTGGGTTTGAACCCAATTCTGATGCCAGAAATGCAGCAATAAGTAAAACTCAAAAAGTAAAAATAATTGATGATATTGCTTCAGTAGAACATCAAAGTTTAGATGCCATCACGCTTTGGCACGTTTTCGAACATATCGAAAATCAGAGCGAGACGCTCAGCCAATTTTATAATAAACTTAAACCAAAAGGACTTTTGATTATTGCTGTTCCAAATCCAACTTCTTACGATGCGAAACATTACAAAGAATTTTGGGCCGCTTATGATGTACCAAGACACATCTGGCATTTTTCAAAAAACGGAATGGAAAATCTGATTTCAAAAAATCCGGATTGGAAATTAAGAAAAATAAAACCGCTCCTACTCGATTCATTTTATATCTCGATGCTGAGTGAAAAATATAAGAAATCACCTCTTTTTTGGCTAAAAGCTGTAGTCCACGGAACGATTTCTAACGTAAAGGCTCTTTTTTCGAATGAATTTTCAAGTTTGATATATATTATCGAAAAAAAATAGAAAATCGATTTTTGGCATATTTATGAAGGTCATTTTTCAGCTATTTTGTTCAAAAATTGTTAATAATTACAAAAAATTAGAAAATAAGTTGAAATTCCTATTTCGAATTAAAACTGCTGAGAATCGCTTAAAAAATTTTTACTGAAACTTAATCAAGTATAGAGAAAATAAAACCGCCAAAAAATTTGACGGTTTTTATTATTTATAGAAAAATAAATTTTTATTTGTTGATAGCAGCAACTCCTGGGAGTTCCAAACCTTCCAGACTTTCCAACATTGCTCCTCCACCAGTCGAAACATAACTCACTTTATCAGAATATCCAAATTGCTTTACAAACGCAACACTGTCCCCTCCTCCAACTAATGAGAAAGCTCCAAGTTTAGTAGCTTCTGCGATACTTTCACCTAAGGCTATAGTTCCAGCAGCAAAATTTGACATTTCAAAAACACCGATCGGACCATTCCACAAAATTGTTTTTGAGTTCAAAAGAACATCATTGAAAATTTCTCTTGATTTAGGACCGGCATCCAGACCTTGCCAATCTTCCGGAATCTCTCTGATATTGCATTCTTTTCTATTGGCTTCATTATTGAAATCATCAGCAATGATCACGTCTGTCGGAAGATAAACTTCTACCTTATGTTGCTTGGCTTTTTCTAAAATTTCCAATGCAAGATCTAATTTATCATCTTCTACAATAGATTTTCCGATTTTTCCACCAAGCGCTTTAATAAAGGTAAAAGACATTCCACCACCGATGATCAAATTATCAATTGCAGGAAGAATATTTTCTATAATGGTAATTTTCGTAGAAACTTTGGAACCGCCAAGTATCGCAGTTACAGGCTTTTCACCAGATTTTAGAACTTTATCGATGGCTACTAATTCTTTTTCCATTAGTAAACCGAAAAATTTAGTAGAAGGAAAGAATTGAGCAATTACAGCTGTAGAAGCGTGTGCTCTATGCGCAGTTCCAAAGGCATCATTTACATAAGCATCTGCTAGTTTAGAAAGTTTCTCTGCGAAAGCTTCGTCGCCTTTTTCTTCTTCATTATGAAAACGTAGATTTTCCAATAGTAAGATTTCTCCAGGTTGCAAAGCATTTGCAGCTTCTTCAGCCTTCTCTCCTACCGATTCTTCTACAAACTTAACCTCTTTACCAAGAACCTTAGAAACTTCGCCTAAAACGTGTTTAAGAGAATATTTATAATTAATTTCGCCTTTTGGTCTGCCCAGATGTGTCATCAGTATGACAGAACCGCCGTCATTAAGGATTTTATCCACTGTTGGTTTCACAGCCGTAATCCTTGTATTATCAGTTACCTTCAGATTGTCATCCTGCGGAACATTGAAATCAACTCTTACTAAAGCTTTCTTGTCTTTGAAATCGAAATCTTTTATTGTTTTCATAAATAGTATTTAAGTTTATAGGAATTAAATTCCCCTTTCTTTGTTTCACAAATTTAAAACTAATTCTACCCTTTTGGAAATTTTATTCTCAAAAAAAATCCACAACCTAATTATAATCATATAACACTTTTTCTTTTTTATTAAAAAAATAAGATTGTAGTCTATTGTTGTAGTGCGGTAATATGCGGAAAAATAAAACTTCATTTTTTCATCACACAAAATGTGAATTAATGAGTAGGTTTTTAACATTAATTTAACATTGAAAATCAAATCATTAGAAATGTTATCAACAAATGTTTGTAATTCTGAATTAACACAAATATTCAAAACCTTTCTGGGGATAATTGAAATAATTCTGCCAGAAAAGTTTTTTGAAAAATGGTGATTAAAATTTGGAAGCCGTTTTCATTAATGAAAATAATCTTTTAAAAAAAGAAATACTTCACGGAAGTTATCAACAGGTTTTCTAACAATTTCTAACAATGTATTATCTAATAATTAGTAATATCAAAAATTGTTGTTTAAATATATATTATAATAGATATTATGTTGATATATAAATACTTATTATTGAATATTATTATTAATTGTATTAAAATATCATACCAACAATTGCAAAATATGTAGTATTTTTATGAAATAATAAATCGCATTTATAAATTCAAATGAAAAAGATAGCAATTGCCGCAGATCACGCCGGTTTTGAATACAAAGAGACCATCAAAAAATATCTTGAAACCAAGTATGAAGTTAAGGATTTCGGCACCTACTCCACTGATTCTGTAGATTATCCGGATTTTGTGCATCCTGCTGCAACTTCTGTAGAAAACGGAGAAAACGAATTAGGTATTCTAGTTTGCGGAAGCGGAAATGGTGTTCAGATTACTGCTAACAAGCACCAGAAAATAAGATGTGCACTTTGCTGGATGCCGGAAATTGCAACATTGGCAAGACAACACAACGATGCGAATATGATTTCAATTCCTGCGAGATTTATTTCAAAAGAATTGGCTTTCGAGATTGTAGATAAATTCCTGACCACAGATTTTGAAGGTGGAAGACACCAAAACAGAGTCGATAAAATCGCATTCTGCTAAAATATAAAAGTCTGTAATTATTAAAATTGCAGGCTTTATTTTTAAAGTTATATCTTTGCAGCGCATTTCACAGAGAAAGTTCTTTCTCACGAAACCATAAATTAATACAAAGGTTTCCCAAACTCCCCTATTTTATTTTATCTTTAATCCAAATTAAATTCTACTAAGAATTATTCTTGTGGAAACTAATGAAGCTTGGATTTTACTTTTAATCAATAGATGAAACAATTCAATGAATTAAGTTCCTTAATTGGAACTACGCAAACTTATTTCAAACAACAGGCACAAAAACAAGTGAATGTTGCTTTGACATTACGCAATTGGATGTTTGGTTTTTATATTTCAGAATATGAATTAAATGGAGAAAATAGAGCAGAGTACAGGGAAAAATTATTCAAAGAAATAGAGAAGCAACTCAAATTACAAGGTGTTGAAAATATCAGAGAAAGGCATCTTTATCTTTGTAGAAAATTTTATCAAACCTATCCAAACATTTTGCAGACAGCGACTGCAAAATTATATTTACCTGAAAATGAGTATGATGTAATTTTGCGGTCACTGTCAGCAAAATCTGAAGAAGGAAATTATTTAGGAGAAGAAAACATTTTGCGGACACCGTCCGCAGAATTACAAAATATTGGAAATCAAATTGATATTAATAAAATCATTAACCAATTAAGTTTTTCACATTTTATAGAATTTTTGAAATTAGATACTTCAACCAAAAGGAATTTCTACGAAAATGAAGCCATCAAAAACAATTGGTCGGTAAGAGAATTGCAACGTGCAATGAATTCTATGCTTTTTGAAAGAACAGGTTTGAGTAAAAATAAACCTCAAGTTTCTGAGAATAACAATCAAGAATTATTACCGGAAAATTTTTTCAGAAGTCCTTATATTTTAGAATTTCTAGGACTGAAACAAGAAACAGAATATTCTGAAAATCAGTTAGAAACTGCTATAATTTCACATCTTCAAAGTTTCCTTTTGGAATTGGGGAAAGGTTTTTGTTTCGAAGCAAGACAAAAGCGCATCACTTTTGATAACACACATTATTACATAGATTTGGTTTTCTATCACAGATTTTTGAGATGTAATATTTTGATAGACTTGAAGTTGGGAGAATTTTCTCACGCCGATGCTGGACAAATGAATGTTTATCTCAATTATTACAACGAGAATGAGTTGCAGGAAGGAGATAATCCACCAATTGGAATCATTCTTTGTGCCAACAAAAATGAAAGTCTGGTAAAATATGCTACCACAGGATTATCACAGCAAATCTTTGTGAATAAGTATATGATTAACCTGCCCAATGAGGAAGAGCTCAAAAAAATTATTGAGGAAGAACAAAGTAAATTTTAAAATGATGAAAACTTTATTTTCTTTTATATTATTCCTAACATTTTTGTCTTATTCTTCGCAAGAGATTACTGATAAGGAAGCTGTTAAAAAATGCGGAAAAGAATTCAGCAAAAAGATTTGTCTTAGTGATGAGGATAAAGATTCTGTTCTATTTTATTTGGATGAATGTCCAAAAATATTTGGAGTTGCAGAGAATAACGGTTGTGCTTGGACAGACACAGATAATGATGGCATTTTTGATAAAGATGATGCTTGTCCGGATGTTTCAGGACCTGAAGAAAATCATGGTTGTCCTTGGCCGGATACAGATGGGGATGGGATTTTGGATAAAGATGATGCTTGCCCAATTGACTTTGGTTATGCTTCTGATGAACCTCGTAAGAATGGATGTAAAAATGGCTATAAAGCTTATTCACAAGAAGAATTAAAAACAATTGAAATGGATTTTCTGAAAGATTCAGAAAAAATAGATTTTAAGCTTTTAGCTGATTTTATTATTCCAAAAATTGATGTGAATATTTTTCAAAATGATTTAATTCTTTTTAAATTATTTAGATTGAGTGTATCTGATTGTGGAGAAAATTTTGATACAAGACCAACATTACTTAGAGAAGAAATTATTTACAGAATGTTTTGGAATGAGTACACATTTAAAAAATTAATAAATCAATTTCCAAAAAAACAATTTGTTCCTTGGTGTTCTTATGATTGTTTTACAAGGATGCCTTTTTTGAAAGATATAAATCATTCGGAATTAATAGTTAATGCAAAGAAAGACTCTCCAATGTATGTTTTTAATTTAAAAAATCCAAAGAAATATGAGCTTGACGAAGTTGGCTACCAGACGAATTGTTTCACGATAAACATAACATTAAAGAAGGATAAATTAGGAATTAAAATTTTTTACCAAAATTTAAAACAAGGAATTAATATAGAGTCTAAGCCATATATTTATAATTATCAAAATAAAATTATTAAAGAAGTTACATTACAAGAATTTGATAATGAATTTCTTCCATATAAATATTAAATTTAAAATGAAAAACAAAAAACATACAAGTCATAAAAACGAACAAAAACTTCAGGATTTAGGAAGGAAAATAATTCGTTTTATGAATCAGAAAACTTCCAAAATCTACAATTATAAACAGATTGCGGAAGGGATAGATTATAAAAATCCAAGACAAAGAGAGCTGGTAATCCAGGCACTTCACAGGCTTTTGGCAACTCAGAAAATCAAAGAAACGGAGAAAGGAAAATATATTGTCAATCTTCATATAGAAGGCACTTTGACCGGTATTATCGATTTCAACCAATCAGGGAATGCTTACGTTAAGGTGGAAGGAATCAATGATGACATCTTCGTCCACCAGAAAAATGTAAAAGATGCTTTGCAAGGTGATAAAGTCCTTATTGTGACCTACAATTTCAAAGGCAAAAAACTGGAAGCATCTGTAGTAGAAGTGCTGGAACGTGCAAGAGAAAATTTTGTCGGGACTTTCCAATATGTGGAAGATAAAGATTTCGGTTTTGTGGTCTTTGATAAGAAGACCATTAACACAGATATGTTCATCAGCAAAAACCAATTCAATGGCGCTCAGGACGGCGATAAAGTGGTGGTCAAAATGCTGAAATGGGACACCAACAGTAAAAATCCGGAAGGCGAAATTATAACCGTTCTCGGAGCTCCAGGCGAACACGAAACTGAAATCCACTCGATTCTGGCAGAGTATGGATTGCCGTACAATTTTCCGCCGGAAGTGGAGCACGATGCCGATAAGATCGACAGAAGCATCAATGCTGAAGAAGTCGCAAAACGTTGGGATATGCGTGACATTTGTACCTTTACAATTGACCCGAAAGATGCGAAAGATTTTGATGATGCCTTATCCATTCAGAAACTGGAAAACGGACTCTGGCAGATTGGTGTTCATATTGCAGATGTTTCTCATTATGTGAAACCGGGAACTATTTTGGACGATGAAGCTTATGCGAGAGCAACTTCGGTTTATTTGGTGGATAGAGTAGTACCGATGCTTCCGGAGGTTTTGAGTAACGATGTCTGCTCACTGCGTCCGAATGAAGACAAATTCACTTTCTCAGCCGTTTTTGAAATGGACGAAGAGGCAAAAATCCATAAGCAATGGTTTGGTAGAACGGTTATCCATTCCGATAGAAGATTTGCTTACGAAGAAGCGCAGGAAAGAATCGAAACTGGAGAAGGCGATTTGGTTGAGGAAATTCTTCAACTCGATAAATTGGCTAAAATAATGAGAGCCGAACGTATCAGAAATGGTGCGATTACCTTTGACAGAAGCGAGGTGCGATTCAATCTGGATGAGGACAGTAATCCGATCGGTGTTTACTTCAAAGTCAGCAAAGATTCCAACCATTTGATTGAGGAATTTATGCTTTTGGCGAATAAAAAAGTATCCGAATTTATTTCATTAAACAAAAGAAACGAACCAACTGGAAACACTTTCATTTACAGAATTCACGATGACCCAGACCCAGCGAAATTGACTGCTTTACGAGATTTCGTAGGAACTTTCGGTTATAAAATGGATTTGGCAAACACCAAAAAAGTAGCCGAATCGCTTAATAAATTACTGAGCGATGTCAAAGGTAAAGGCGAAGAGAATATGATAGAAACATTGGCGATGAGAAGTATGAGCAAAGCTGTTTATTCTACCGACCCGATTGGACATTATGGACTAGGCTTCGAGTATTATTCGCACTTCACATCGCCCATCCGTCGTTATCCAGATTTGATTGCGCACAGATTATTGCAGCATTATCTGGACGGTGGAAAATCGCCCAATAAAGAAGAAGTGGAAGAGAAGGCAAAACATTGCTCAGCAATGGAACGTCTGGCTGCAGATGCAGAAAGAGATTCCATCAAATTTATGCAGGTCAAGTTTATGGAACAGCACATCGGAGAGGTTTTTACAGGTGTTATTTCCGGCGTAGCAGAATATGGTTTCTGGGTAGAGATTCCGGAGAATGGAGCAGAAGGAATGATCAAGCTGCGGGATCTGGTGGATGATTCCTATTCCCTGGATGCCAAAAATTATGCGATTATCGGCTCCAGAACAGGTAACACCTACCAACTCGGAGACGAGGTTAAAATCAAAGTGGTAAAAGCTAATCTTATTGCAAAACAGCTTGATTTTAAAATTGTTAATTAGAATTAATTCTTATTAAGATTCAATTTCAAAACCTCAGCAAAATTCTCGCAGATTATTTGATTTACAGATTTAGAATATTAATTATAATCGGCTTAATCAGCAAAATCTGCGAGATAAATTTAACTTAGTATAATTTATCAGAGTTTCTTAAATTTTAAATATCTATTTTTACAGCCGGTTCTGAAATTTAAATCGAATGCTCGAACTCATTTTATACGCTGTCGGATTAGGAGTGATGCTCAGTCTGGTCTTCATCGGACCCATATTTTTCCTGCTGATAGAAACAAGTTTTTCCCGGGGTCCAAAGCATGCTTTGGCTTTGGATTTCGGGGTAGTTTCCGCAGATATTCTCTGCATTGTAGTGAGTTATTATGCCAGCGCAGACTTGGTCTACCTGATTGATAAACACCCGGGATTTTATAAAATATCGGCATTCCTGATTTTTATTTATGCTCTTTATATGCTGGTTTCCAAGACCAAGATGCATATCGAAGGCGAAGAACGGCTTATCAATCAGAACTATTTCAAAACCTATTTCAACGGGTTTTTGCTCAATCTCCTCAATATCGGTGTCGTACTTTTCTGGCTGGTAACAGTAATTTCCGTCAGGAATGCCTATCCAAGAGTCCAGGATTTTATACTGTACATTACCATTGTCATTGGAACCTATTTATTGATAGATCTGTTCAAAATCCTCCTGGCAAAGCAGTTCCATTACAAACTCAATCAGAGAGTTGCGAATCAGATCAGGAAAGGAGTTGGCGTTATTCTCGTATTTTTCAGTATATTTATTTTCTTACAAAGCTTCAAAAAGTTCAATAAGTTCGAAGAAAAATTAGAAAAAGCAGAAAAGCAGCAGCCGAAGAAAAGATAATTAATATTTGACTTTGTCGAACCACTTTGTTAGGTTTGGGCAACTTTTCCGCCTTCCGCTCTCAATCTTTTTTGCAAGAAGATTTCAGAATAAAAAGAATTTGAGCATAAGCAAAAAAGGATTTCCGCTCAAGTCGGGTTGCGAGCTTCAGCAAAAATCGACCTTCAATAAAAACCCAATATTGTCATTCCGCAGGAATCCCAATTTGATGAGCGAAGCGCCTTTGCGAACCTCAAAATATTTTCGATAAAATAAAAAAAACTTGCGACCTTTGCGTTCAAGTAACCCGACACAAATGCAAAACATAACGTTCCCGAAATCATTAAAACAAGGCGACAAAATTGCTATCATTTCCCCAGCTGGTTCTGTCGAGATTCCTCAATTGGACAAAACTTTGCAATTAATCAAGTCCAAAGGCTACGAACCCATTTTAGGCGAAAATCTTTACACTAAATACCAAAATGGCTATTCATACGCCGGAACAGAAAAGCAACGGATAAAAGACCTTAATTGGGCTTTAAATGACAAAGAGATTTCTGCAGTCTGGGCTTCCAGAGGTGGTTACGGTTGTCAGCATCTTTTACAGGATTTGAAATTGACAGAATTCAGAAAAAATCCAAAATGGTATATTGGTTATTCGGATAATACTGTTATTCAGAGTTATCTTTTCAAAAAAGGTTTTGCCTCCATCCACGGACAAACGATTAAAACCTCGAGTTTTGGCGTTACAGAAGAAAGTTACGACTTGATTTTTGATATCTTGAAAGGCAAAAAACTCAGTTATAAAATCGGGTCAAATCCGCACAATAGAGTAGGGGAGACTTCCGGGGTTTTAGTGGGAGGCAATCTGGCTTTGATCTACGCACTTCTCGGAACGCCTTATTCATTTGATTTCACAGATAAAATCCTGTTTATAGAAGATATCGGTGAGAATTTCTATGCACTGGACAGAATGATAATGAGCCTGGAATTAGCAGGTGTTTTCAAAAAAATCAAAGGATTAATCATAGGCGGGATGACCAATATGGGTAAAGAAAATGAAAACCAAGACTACGAAGCATCCTTCGATCCATTTACCTATCAACTGATAGCAGACCGGGTTTCCGGATATGATTTCCCAACCGTTTTTGCTTTCCCGAATGGTCATATTTTTGACAACAGACCTTTGATCATCGGTTCAGAAATCCTAATGAAAGTTGGAAAGGATGTGAAGATTAAACTTTAATAATTTATCAACCATCATTCATCATTTATAAAACTATGGCAGACCACAACGAGTTTGGAAAGATTGCTGAAGATTTGGCTGTTGATTTCTTAGTCAGAAATCAATATAAGATTCTGGCTCGCAATTTCCGTTATCTTAAGGCAGAAATTGACATCATTGCTGAAGCAGGAAATCAAATCATTATTGTAGAAGTCAAAGCCAGACATACAGATGCTTTTTTGGAGCCTCAGGAAGCTGTTAATAAAAAGAAAATCAAATTGTTAATATCTGCAGCCAACTATTTTATTGAAGAATATAATATCGATAAAGAAGTCAGGTTTGATATTATCTCAGTCCTTCCGAACAAACAAAAAACTTTGGAGATCCATCATATTATGGATGCTTTCCAAAGTTTTGAAATATAGTTTTAGACTTAAAAGAATATAGACGAATAGATGATAGACATTGATAGGTAAATCTATTATCTATCTGTCTATCATCTAAAAAAGTCTAGTTTTATTTTATCTCCACACATCCCACTCTTCCGCCTGCATTACCTGTCGGCTGTGTATGGAAGTCATCTGGTGCTGCGTGGATTACGAGGGATTTCCCAATGATATTTTTGCTGGGATCATCGCAGCCGAGACACCATTTATCCGTATTAAAAACCAATCTAGCGTGACCATTTTTGTCGGCGTCAAGATTTCCGATATCGCCCATGTGAAAGTGTTCAGATTCCCATTTCCCGTGCATAGATTTATCCGGATTCCAGTGTCCTCCTGCAGAGGATGCGTCGGTTGCGCTGCAGTTGCCAAACTCGTGAATGTGGACGGCGTGCAGACCCGGTTTCAATTTGAAAACGCTCAGATCCATTTCTACTTTTCCTTTTTTCTGAGTAAAATTTGCAGTCCCCTGTGTTTCTGTATAAGATTTTGGGCGGACAATGTATTGTTTTGAAATTGTTTTGCAGGAAACAAGAGACAATCCTGCAAGACCAAGAAGGATAAGATTTTTCATAAGATAGTTTATTTATTACGCTACAGACAACAAATTTAAAGCCAATATTTTACAGCATTGTTTTACGTGGAACATTACGGTTCGGTCAGCCATATCTACGGTTCGGTGATATAAAATTTCATATCTCTTCCGGCTAAAATACCTTTGAATCAAAATTAACATTATGACAACGCCGGGCAGGATTTCCACACTTTTTTTCGTATTGATAGGCATTAGCATTTGGTCCCAGGTTACTATATCCGGGAAAGTTACTTATAAGAATAAACCTCTGAAAGACATCAGTGTAACGTTGAAAGATACTTATGATGGAGCCACAACAGATGCTGAAGGTCATTATTCTTTTACCACCACGGAAACTGGCGATAAGATCATGGTTTTTTCCGGTAAAAATTATGATGAGGTGGAATTACCTGTGAAACTTGAAGCAAAATCTATTGCTATGGATGCCGTATTGAAACAGGAAATCAATGAGATCAATGCCGTCGTGATTACTGCAGGAAGTAGTGAAGCCAGTGATAAAAAGCGTGGAATAGCCATGTTAACACCTTTGGATGTTTATACGACAGCCGGAGCCAATGGACAACTTTCGGCAACATTAGGTTTTATGCCGGGTGTTCAGAAAGTGGGAGAGAGCGAAGGATTATTTGTAAGAGGGGGCACGGGAGCCGAAACCAAGATCTTTATGGATGGTAATTTGATCAATAATTATTTTACCAATTCAGTTCCGGGAATTGCCGGGAGAGACCGTTTCAATACATCTTTGTTCAAAGGAAATGTTTTTTCAAGTGGCGGCTATTCTGCGGTTTATGGGCAGGCTTTGTCATCGGTTTTGATTTTGGAAAGTGTTGATTTACCAGATACGACTTCTTTTGATTTCGGCGTTTCCCCGATTTTCCTTAGTGCCAATTATCAGAAACTGAATCAGGAAAAAACCGCTTCCTGGGGCGTTGCCGGCGGATATTCTAATCTTGGACTAATGGGAAAATTGTTCAACTTCAATACAGATTTTGATAAATATCCTCAAGGGTACGGTTTCGACGGTAATTTCAGAATCAAAACCAAAAAAGGCGGTTTTATCAAATATTACGGAAGTATGGATGAAAACAGAATGGCAGTGGGCTCAGAAAGCCTGGAACCGGATTCGGACCGGAGTATGGTGGATCTGAAAGGGCAGAATATGTACCACAATTTGTCTTACAGGGAAAAACTCGGGAAGTATCTTCTGAATGTCGGGACATCTTACACCTACAACGCCACCGATCTGAATTTTGCAACATTTCATAATAATGTTCAGCAAAGCAATACGCCAGTCCACAATGCTTCCAATTACATCAATGCGAAAGCTGTAATCGAGAGAAAGATCAACAGAGCAAGTATTGTACGTGCAGGATTTGAACTTAATAACGCCGATGAAACCATGAAGTACGGTTCTTTTGAGAAAAATTACAAGGATCTGATTTCTTCCTTCTTTGCAGAGACAGATTTGATTTTCACCAATAATCTCACGGCTAAAATCGGAGCCAGATCAGAGCATTCTTCTTATCTCGACAAATGGAATTTCTCACCAAGAGCTGCTTTGGCTTACAGGATCTCGCCACAATGGACCACATCTTTTGCTTACGGCATCTTCTATCAAAATCCGGAGAGCAGATATGTTTTCAGTGATCAGTTTGATTTTCAGAGAGCAGATCATTACATCTTTCAGGTTCAGAAAAACTCTGAGGGTAGAAGTTTGAGATTCGAGGCGTTTTATAAAGAATATGATGATCTGATCAAGACTACAGCACTGTCCAATATCAACCCTTCCGTGACCAATAATCAGTATCAGGTTGCCAATAATAATAGCGGAGGTGGTTTTGCCAAAGGAATCGAGCTGTTCTGGAGGGACAAAAAATCATTTAAAGGAATCGATTACTGGCTGACTTATTCTTACCTGGATTCCAAAAGAGACTTCTTAAACTATCCTTTTAGTTTAGCTCCTAATTTTGCTTCAAAACATACATTCAATGCGGTGGCGAAGAAGTTTGTGATGGAGTGGAAGACAGGATTTAATTTGTCCTATACTTATTCCAAAGGACGGCCTTATTATGATCTGGTTTCTGAAAATGGAGAAAACATTGTTCGTCATCAAGGAAAGCTGAAAGATTACAGCGGACTGAATTTCAGCATCAATTATGTGCCGAGTGTGGGGAAGAAAGACTCCAAATCCTTTACAGTATTTGTTCTGAGCATCAATAATATCCTTGGCAATAAGAATGTTTACGGATATAATTATTCATCAGATGGTAATAGTAGAACCGCCGTTAGACCGCCAGTCAATACCTTTGTTTTTGTAGGTGTTTTTGTAAGCTTTGGTGTGGATAAGACTAATGATGCGATTAATAATAATTTGTAAAGATTTAACCACAAAAGGCATAAAAGGATAGAAGTTATCTTATCAATGAATCTTTGGAAACTTTGAACTTAATAGATTCTTTGTTAAATACAGCTCAGTCATTAAAAACGACCGTTCGGTAGAATAAAATTTCAGTGAAAGAACGATCATTCTATCTTTGAATCAGAAATTTAAAATAACAAATAAAAATATCCATTATGAAAAATCTATTTCTAACAGCAGCATTAATTTTTACAGGATTCACAGTGTTTGCACAGACCGCATTTGAAAAAGTGATGACAGAAAAAATTGCAAAAGTGGAAGATCACAAGACAGTGGAAGAATTCACAGCATTAGCTAATGATTTTGACAGGATCGGAACTAAGGAAAACAACCAATGGCTGCCTTATTATTATGCGGCGTTTGCAACGATCCAAAAGGGAAGACTACTGATGCAGTCCGGAAAAACCAATGAACTGGACCCGGTTGCAGCAGATGCGGACAAGTATATTGCCAAAGCGGAAACGCTAAGCCCCAATAATGCGGAACTGTTCATCCTGAAAAAAATGACCAGCGGTCTCAGAATGATGGCAGACCCGATGTCCAGATATATGAGCGAAGCGCCTGTTGCACAACAGGCTTTGGCAAAAGCCTGGGAACTGGATCCGAACAATCCGCGAATCACGATCCTGCAAGCAGAAGACGCCTACTTCACTCCGGAGCAATTCGGCGGAAGCAAAGCGAAAGGCACTGAGTTATTCAAAAAAGCGATTGACCAGTTCAATACTTACAAGCCAAAAACCGCTCTCGATCCGAAATGGGGGAAGGCAGAGGCAGACTATTTCCTTAGCCAAAAATAAAACACAACATTCATATTCATTAAGATTCCTTCGTTTTTTTGGCGAGGGGATTTTTTTGTTTATAGCTTTGTTTTTTCTTGCAGATTTGGCAGATTTATCAGGGCTTTCAGCTTACCTCAAAACGGTGGTTTTATTTTTACCGGTCAAATTTGGGAGACTTTGCCAGCAGGGACGTTGGTCTGTTCTATCTCTTCGGGAAGGTTCAGGAAGTTGTAGCGGATAGCGGTTATCCCTTTATCTGGCATAGAGGTCATATTCCCGTTGGAATAGTAAAGGTTTGGGCAGCTGCCTGTTCACTTTTCTGTCCCAAAGCCAACAGGCACCGGGCTGTACGCTATATCTTTTTTGCTGCAACCGCTGGTCCGGAGCCAAGCAAAAAAGGATGCCGCTTCCATCCCTGCTGCGTGACCATCTTTATAACTCTATAACATACAAGAAAGCCACTGTTTCCAATGGCTTTTGTCAGACTTTGATTATTTTTTCTGAAATGTGGCCAGCTTGATCATATCTGCCAGCATCTTACCCGGGCGGAAGTTGATTTTTGCTTTCTTTACCTTGGCAGCCGTCACCTCTTCCTCTTTTTCAGAAGCTTCGCTGGAGAGGCTCATCTGGAGCGTAAAATATTCTCCGATACGGACAATCTTGCCTTCTGACAGGTCTTTCGATACTTTGGTAAAGCAGCTTTCCATCACGGCCAGGATATCTGCTTTGGATACCGTAGAAGTTTCCGATGCATAGGCGGCAAGATCACTCAGCCTGGTTTCTCCGTCGCCCACTGCAGCAGCGTACCATTTAGCGGGTTCATTCGGTTTTGACGGATTCTTTTTTTGAATTGGTTTGAATTTAATTGACATAATTTGTGTTTATTTAGAATTAATTGAATTTTTTACAGATGCTAAAATAAAAACTTTTTCATCATCTGCAAAAAATGCCGGGCATCTTTCTCAAAACTGCAGGCGTGCATTTTACAAAATGCTGCCCAGCTTTTCACAAATTGCAGGCCTGCATTTGGACCACCCCCGCAAAGCCCCTCTGTCAGCCACTTTGCGAATGGCTGTTTTTGATGATTTTCTATCATTAAAATCACTATCACTAAGTTTGATACACCTCTTATGGATCTCAATAATTTAAACTACTCTTTTCTACAAAAATAAACGAGAGCAGGACTTTCCTACTCTCGTTTTTAAATTTATTAATTATTATTTTGTATGATTTTCAATAACTTACAACTCAAAAGAAACTCTATCACTAACTTTGGAACATTACCCCTTTACTTAGTCCTGTAGATCTTGTTACCCAAGTTGTATGAGTCCCTCCTTGCCCAGACCATAAAGTAGAGCGGGACTGTATCTATTCAAAACCTTCTTTTTCAAGATATGCCTTCAGATCTGCGGAATCTAACTTGATTGGAACCTGTTTAAAAGCCCAACCATTATAGGGGGCTTCTATACTGTCCGGCAATTGATGATAACCAAGCATCAAACAATGTGAGGGTTTTAATGAATCATACATTATTAGACATCGTTTACCAATCTTTAAATTATATGGTCCTGTTTTGGAAATTTTCTGACCTCTCACAAAATAAATAAAATCTGTTCCTACACCATTGTTGTTTTTTGGATGCCAATTGCTGGTCATAATTCCTATAGTATATTTTGCATTCTTTTTAATACCTTTTATTCCTATTTTAGCATATAAAATTGAAATTAAAAACATCATTACAATAGCAAAAAATCCTATAACTAGGTAGTATTTATTGATAAAATTTTTCATTATTTTTTATAATAATTATTATTAGCATTTGTAAAAAACTGATCCATTCCGTTTCCGTAAAGACTTCCAACAATTTCTCCTCCCACCATTCCGATAGCTCCGCCTAAAGCTCCTGTCGCTGTTTTTGCAGCATTCATAGTTATGTCTCTACTGAAAGTACCTCCGAATGCTGAAGTTCCAAGGTTATTAGCAGTATTCAATCCTAAATTACCTACAAATACTTGTCCTTGAGATAGATTGCCAATTTTACCTCCAACTCCCGTATTTATAACCAATTGCAGGTAGTCTATATTACCTGTGCCTTTAAAAAGAGCTTGGGTGCTATAGTCTATACTTCCTCTCAAAATTGCTCCCTGCGCATAAGTACCCACAGCTCCATAAGCTCCAAGAGCAGTATAAGCACCCGCAGCAAAAGGCGCTGCCAGCATCCCGCCAAACATTAGGTAGAACTGGTTTGCAACCTGGTCCGCACCAGTCTCGGCTGTCATTTTACGAAATGCGGAACTGCTTCTGTTGTAATTATTCCAGTCACTTTTACTGCTCAGCCCAAATAAACTGGAAGAAAGAGAAAACCCTTTTTTAGAGCCGCCACCGCCCAGGGTAAATGATCCTGAGCTAGGTCCCCACTCGGAGGAAGATTTGTTTCCGTTAACTGTTACACCCTCAATCTCTGTGTTCTGTGTCCCGTCTTTACTTACCGAGAAGCTTTTTATGCCTCCATCATAACTTTTACCGTCATATTTTGCACCTTCGATTTTATCTCCTTCGGAGCAACATTCACCGCCACCTCCAGAATCAGAAGAAGCTTCTTCCCCTTCCATTCCGGTCGGATCATTGTAGAAGATGGGGTTGTTATAGGCATAGGCATAAGGCTGCAAAGTGATTTCCGCAAGAGGATCATATTGTCCCCAAATACCTGCATCCGGCATATAAAACCTCGCCCCATAGTCATACATCCCGGTCTCTTCCAGTTCTTTCCCATTGTACTTCCAGTTCTCAAACGTAACAGCAGAGCTGTAAACAGGAGGTACCCCCGTCTTTCCTCCAACATTAATATGGTTCAGCCCAAAAGGATAATAGTCATTGCTGCTTATCGCTTCTGCGCTGCCGTTCTCACGGTTTTTCGTATAGCTCAGCCGCACATTACCCAGGTGGTCTTTGTATTAGTCTGTTAAGATCGTCTTCTCTATTTCAGTTTATAAACCTTCTAATTTGATGCTCTAAATTAAAAATTATTATTAAAAAATAAAAAATAACATTTATAATTTTCACTTCATCACTAACTCTGATACACGAGGAATGATTCTCAAACATTTAAGGTATCTATTTTCTGCAAAAATAAACAAGAGCAGGACTTTCCTACTCTCGTTTTTAAATTTATTAGTTGTTATTTTATCTGATTTTCAATAACTTACAATTCAAAAGAAACTCTATCACTAACTTTGGAACATTACCCATTCTTCTGGAAGTGTCTCCAAAATCATAACTTTCAATCGATGCGCTATTACGGGCAATAGAAATGTTTCCTATAATGTTTATTTCATTATTGTTTACATTGGTCTCTCCACCGCCGGAATCAGAAGAAGCATCCTCTCCCTCCATTCCCGTTGGATCTATCATCATTACAGGATTATTGTACACATAAGCATACGGCTCCATCGTTTATCACCAGCGGATTACTTATAAAAGGCAGAGATACAATCTTCGGTATTATCAATACCTAGTTTTTGTTTAATTTCTTTAGTATCTTCCTTCATATTTTCCATACGATTAGTATTACAGAAGTATTTAACCTTCAAATTTTCATCAAAACTAAATGTCCAAATTCCTACATCATTGATAATATTGTCATTAATATTGTCTAATGAAAACTTATTTGTAGGCTTAGTATTTTTTAAATTTGCTAATAAAAGTTTTTTATTGTCATTATTATCATATAAAATAACAACTTTATATCCTTTATAATCAAGTATTAAATCTTTGGAATCTACTTTTCCCATACAATCAAAACAATTGTTATTGATAAAAATATTTTTTTCTTTTGGATTTTCTTCTTCTTGGTTAATTCCAATTTGTAAAAATGTTTGTGATGGATTAAAAATCTTATTCCTTGGCGTATAATAAGCTATATAAGTATCAACAATATGATTTATATTGATTTTTTGTGCAGTGCAACTTACACTAGAAAAACATATGAAGGTTGAAAAAACTATTTTATTTACCTTTTGCACTTGAGCCATCATAACTAATATAACTTTTAAATTGAGTTGAATACATTCTAAGACTTACACTAGGATTATTCCTTGCAACGTTAATATCACAATTATTGTTTCCACATCCAAATTAAATTTTAATTAAGATTGCAATCTTCCACACTATTATCCAACTTTAAAAATTCCTTTGTTTCTTTTAACTCGTTGAGTATAGAGTTACAGAAAAATAATAATTTTCCTTTATCATCATATTCTATTCTCCACAATCGAGGGGAGTGATACATAACATTATCCTTATACGGTTCCACCGAAAATCTTTGGGCAGATGATAAATTTTTAAAAATTTTCTTTAAAAAAATCATATTTGAGTCAGTATCAGTATATAAAATCACTTTAAACCCCTTATATATATAAATATTATCTTTTTCATTAATAATTCCAGGGCATTTATAACAATTATCACTTATATAAACAAATATTTTTTCAGTATTATCTTGTTCTTGATTTAATCCTACTAATAAGTACTTTTTATCAATTGTAAAATCTTTATTTTTACTTTGATAATAATTAATATAATTGTCTACTAAATTATTGATACTTATTTTTAGAGTACTCTTGTTTATTTGTTGAGAAGAGCAGTTAGTAAAGAACACAATTAAGATTAATATTCCAATATTCAATTTATTCATAATTTGCACCTTTTGAATTATAATTAATATATTTTTTCACAAGATTATCATAAACTCTCAATTTTGATGCTTGATTATTTCTGGCTACATCAATATCACATTTAGAGCCTCTACACCAAAAATCATTTATTCTAAATCCACTTTTAGGACTATACAAAAATCCGCTAGGTTCTCCTTGTTTCCCGAGAGGATGATTATGATCTTGAGCCACTAATGTACTTGGATAAAAACTATCCCCATTCACAGAAAAATTTGACATACTTCCTTTAGGGTCAAAAGGAGAAGCAGATGCAAGATGGTAGGTTGATACAACCGAAAATGTGTTATTGGTTGTAAAAGACTGATAGGTTGTATTTGCTGTTTCTACTGAAGTATTATTATACATATATTCTGCAACTTCCTGTGCTTTTGCTGGATTATTATAAAAACTTAACGTTGTCATTGTATTTGAAACATTTTCATCATTATCTGTTACTGGGTTTTTCAGTGCAATTTCTTGTTTATTTGCAGCAATATAACCCTGTTCTCCAACATCAACACCTCCGTCATTATCCGCCTTAAGATTTCCATTACTGTCAAAGTTGCTAGAAGCATATATGACATCTCTGCTCGATTCTGCTTTCCAAGTCAAATTGCCTTTGTTATCCAATTCATAAATATCATCATTCTCTCCAGTAGTTGCTCCTGCACTACTAGCCGCTTCCTCCTCTCTTCCATCAGGGTCTATATATCTCAAAGGATTATTATAGGCATATCTGTATGGCGACCAGCGTCTGTCCTTTTCAGCCAATGGGTCTATCTGTCCCCACCGCCCAATATCCGGCATA